>Ga0209756_1000528_pt1 | contig 37558 bp, 57 predicted proteins | sample ETNvirenome_6_85_FD_184071 | JGI IMG/M metagenome (GOLD analysis project Ga0209756, IMG submission 184071) | Marine viral communities from the Pacific Ocean - ETNP_6_85 (SPAdes) (version 3) | ecosystem: Environmental > Aquatic > Marine > Oceanic | place: Pacific Ocean | collected 2013-06-19 | reverse complement strand
TCGCTAAACAATCAATGCTTGCCAAAAAAAGTGGTAAGTATTTACAACTTTCAAATCCTTCTCTTCAAAAAGGTGTTCAAGAAGCTACACGTTTAAACGCAAGAGGTAAGACCAATCAATTCATTGCGGGTGCATTAGCCGGTGGTGCTGCTGAAGGAGTCTTTGTTGGTGACGTAGAAAAGATTGGTAGCTTTGGAGATTTAATTGGTGGACCCACAGAAATTACTAGAGGTGAGGGTGAAGATGCAGTCCGAGATTTATTAAACAGAGTTAAGTTTGGAACTGAAGGAGCTTTATTTACTGGAGTTATTGGTGGAATTGGTTCGACTGTCAAAAGATTAGCAGGTCGTGGAGAAAAATTAGACATTGCTAATAGTAAACTGGACAGATGGATTGACAAAGTAGCCGGAAAATTTAGAGCACGGAGTGATAAGACTCCAGAGTTTTTTGAAATAGAAAGAGCTTCTACAGGGATGAGAGGTGCAGATACTGTACTTGCTAAAAATGTATCCAGAGATACGGATAAATTTATTGATGGTGTCTTTCCTCCGCTTAGAACCATATGGAATAAACAAAAACAAGGAGAGCGAGATAAACTTTTAAAAGAAATTAATGATCTGCTTTTATCTGGAGATCCTAAATTAGTTGATGAAATGATAGAGGGGGCACCTACAGGTAAGATGGTTTCTCAATGGGGTAAAATGGATCAGGCTAAGCTCGAAGCATTAACCGAGAAGCTTGTAGGTTTAGGTGCTAAGAATGATGACATTACTGCGATGATTATGGGCCTTGGAAGAATAAGACAGCGTTGGGATGATCTCTTTACAGCTATTGGAAGAACATTAGACGCAGATGAAATTAAAGAATTCAAAGATCTATTTGGAAATAAATTTAAAGATTACTTAGGGGCTACTTATGATGTCATGCAAAACAAAAGTATTATTCCATGGCTAAGATATAAACCAACTGAAGAAGCAGTTACTGAGGTTAAAAATATATTTAAAAAAACTTATGAAGAAGTTAATCCAGGGAAAACATTATCGGATCTAGAAGCAGAGCAAGCTGTCGCAAGAGTATTAGACACGGCTGAACTTCCTAAAGGAATGAGAATGGATAAACCATCCGATCCTTATTTTGCTATCCCTGATTTCTTTTTAGGTAAGACTACTCTAGATGAAGCAACAAGAATGGGACTTAAGAAACCCATGCTTTCACAAATTGCTCCGGAATTTAGAAAAGCTTTTGAAAACCTTTTAGGTAAACAACAGAATCCTATGCAAACTATTTTAGGGGGTATGGCTAAACTTTCTTTAGTTGCTCAAAGAAATATATTTTTTAGAAATATTTATAATAAAAATGATGAGCTATTAGCTAAAGCCAAAGCTGAAATAGAAGCGACAGGTAAAACAGATATCATGCCTATGTTTGCAAAAAGTGAGGATGAGGCCCGTGCTTTTTTTGGTAGTGAATATAGACCTATTCAAGTCTTGGATGAAGCTCAAAAAGGAAGAGTGGGTCTGGGATCAGGCGCCAGTAATCCTTTTGGAAACAGAGGACAAACTTTTTATGCACGTCCTGGGTTAGCTGAAGCGCTTGAGGCTCAAGGAATTAACTCTAAAGGTTTTACTTTAATGGGAAGTGAAATGTTAGGAGACATGTACACAGGACTTCTTTTATATCCTAAAGCCACATCACAGATTGCTAAAACGATTTTATCTCCCATCACTCACATGAGAAACTTTATAAGTGCTGGAGCTTTCGCAGCAGCAAATGGAATTATTCCTGCCAACTTTGGTAAGGTAAATGTAACAGTAGCAGGGAAAGAATTAGTAGAAAATCCAATGAAGTTAGCCTACCAAGCTCTACAGACTGGGCTTAAGGGAACACGACAACAAAATGATTTATACGATAAGCTTATTAGATTAGGAGTGGTAAACAGTAACGTAAGACTCGGAGATCTTTCCAGACTACTAGAAGATATAAACTTTGGTGCAACCATGAGCTACCAAAAAGGTATGAGAGGTTTAATGAAACAACTCTCTAAAATAAAATCAGTTGGTCAAGATTTATATACCGCTGAAGATGACTTCTGGAAAATATATTCTTGGGCTATAGAAAAATCTAGACTGACAAGAGCTTTAGAAAAACAAGGAGTCGCAAGAGGAACTAAAGATGCATGGATGAAAAATGCTAAGGGAGAATGGATTGAAGTAACAGAGGAATGGTTAGAAAAAGAAGCCGCTGACATTGTTAAGAATAATATTCCTAACTATGATTATGTCCCTGATTTTATTAAAGGCTTACGTAAACTTCCAATTGGAAACTTCGTATCGTTTCCGGCAGAGATTGCCAGAACAGGAGTGAACATCGTTCAAAGAGCACTAAGAGAAATTAATCAAACTTATACGCTAGCAAATGGTAAAGTTATTAAACCTTTTACGGGGATAGGTTACACTAGACTGTTTGGATTTACGACAACAGTTGCAGCCGTACCTTACGCAACTCAAAAAATGTTCCAAACTATTTATGATGTTACGGATGAAGAAAGAGAAGCCATCAGAAGATATGTAGCGGACTGGTCTCAAAACTCTACCATCCTTCCTATTAAAGATGAAGAAGGAAACTTTAAGTATGTCGACTTCAGTCACGCTAATGCATACGATACTTTAATCCGACCTCTTCAAACCGTTATTAACCAAGTAGCTGATGGTGCTCCTGAAGATGGAATCATGAATGATTTATTAGCGGGTGTCTTTGAATCGATGAAAGAATTCGGAGAGCCGTTTATTAGTGAATCCATTTGGACGGAAGCTGTCTCCGATATTATTATGAGAGGTGGAAGAACTAGAGAAGGTTATGAAGTTTATAATGAACAAGATAGTGGAGGAAATAAAGCTACTAAAATATTTGACCACTTAGTTAAAGCTCAAATGCCTTTCTCTTTTGATCAGTTTAAAAGATTAGATAGATCTATTAAAGAAGTAGATGTTATTACGAGAGGTAAGTACGATGAGTACGGTCAAGATTATGAATTCGGTGATGAGTTTGGAGGACTCTTTGGTTTCAGAGCTGTCGATATTAACCCTGAACGAACAATTAAATTTAAAGTCGCTGACTATAAACAAGGAGTTAGACAATCAGGATCTTTATTTACTAGAGAATCTTTAAGAGGTGGACCCATAGAACCTAGAGAAATTGTAGATGCATACATCAATGCTAATAGAGCTCTGTTTAATGTTAAGAAAAAACTTATGTTAGACTTAGGTGCAGCTAAGACCTTAGGAATATCAACAAAAGCTTACGACAGTAATGTAGATATCTCAGCCATAGAATTAAACTCCATTGAGCAGGGTAGATTCAGACCCTATACCCCATCACTTAATGTTCAAAGAGCTTTCGAAGAGAACGCAAGAAAATTAGATCTACCTAATCCTTATCGAGAAGCAGCGACTACTATTAATTCTCTAGCCAGACAATTTTCTAGACTCTCATTGAATGCTCCAGCTTTTCCTAATGTAGAAAATCCATTAATACCTAGGGATGCTGGTGCACCTCTAACTATTCAGGGTTCATTAAATTTACCTAGTGTATCTCAACAAACGGTAACCGCTCAGGGAGGGGGAGCTGGTGGAAATATTCCATTTAATCAGTTAACTACTACACAAAAAATTGATATACTATTCGGCAGAAGCTAATCCTAAATAATATATGTCAAAATCAGAGTATCAAGATATTATCAATGAATATAAGGAGCAGGTTCGAATCCTTAAGGAGCAGGTTAATGAACTGACCGATGCTTGCAAAGCGAAAGACTCTGCGTTAAAACGATCACTACAGAAACTAGAATATACAACCGACGATTTAGATAAACTACAAACCGAAACTAAAGAGAAGGAAACTAAGGATGAAGTTAAGCAATAATTTTTCATTAAAAGAGCTGACAGCCAGCCAAACAGCCGAAAGAAAGGGTATTGATAATACCCCTAGTGCTGAGCACCAGGAGAACCTAAGATCGCTCTGTACGCACGTCCTACAGCCAATTAGAGATCACTTTTCTCGAGTTGTGAGCGTTTCTAGCGGATATCGCTCCCCGGAGCTGTGTGTTGCCATCGGCAGCAAAACGACCTCGCAACATGCAAAAGGCCAGGCGGCGGACTTCGAAATCTTCGGAGTATCTAATAAAGAATTAGCAGATTACATCAACGAAACCCTAGACTATGATCAATTGATCCTCGAGTACTGGAAAGAATCAGATCCAAACTCTGGGTGGGTGCACTGTAGTTATTCTGAAAACAATAATAGAAAGCAATATTTAAAAGCTACAAAAATTAATGGCGCCACAAAATACGACTCAATGGAGTAATTAGGGAAAAATTTGTGAGCAAAGTTTTACTCTGCTCCTATAAAATCCTACGTTAAATCCAGGTTTTTAATTCTTCACCCATAATCTTAGAAGCGATGTTTACTTTTTTTCGCAGAGCTTTTACTATTCGAGTATCTACCGTATCTTCTACAATTAGATCAATATAGGTCATAGGAAATTTCTGTCCAATTCTATCAATCCTTGCTTCAGATTGTTGGCGCTTTTCCAGGTCATAACCATTCGAATAATAAATCATGGTAGAGGCGGCAGTTAACGTAATACCATATCCTCCAGTTTGTGGAGTTCCTACAAAGAATCTACATTTTTTATCATCTTGAAATTTTTCAATATTAGTTTGTCTTTCATTATTAGGAGTTAGGCCATAATAATCGACCACGGACCCGGGACCATAAACTTTTTTAATAGCCTTCATTATATGCTCTACATCTTGTTGCCAATGAGCCCAAATAACAGCTTTTCCTTCCACTTCATCTAAAACATCTAAAAGTTCGTCCATTCGATTACTTTTAATATGTTGAATAGTTCCATCATCAGCTTTGAAATGACCACATGTAATTTGTTGGAGTCTCATAAGTTGAGTTAAGACAGTAGCTGTAGTCATGGTTTTACCTTCAAGTTCAGCAAGAGCTAAATGCTTCATTTGTTTGTAAACTTTTGCTTGTTCTTCGGATAACTTAACACTTCTTTTCATGTAAGTTTTAGGCGGCAAATCTAAACATTCATCTTTTAATACGCGATATGAAAAGGGTTTAAGTTTTTCAGACAGTTCTGTTAAATTTTTATAACCTGTCACAATTTGAACAGATCTTCCTCCAAAGTTAGCAGTTTTCATAACTGCATATCTTGTTCTAAAGGTGTAATAAGAAGAGTGCCCCAATAAATCAGATTGTAAAAATTCACATTGTTTATAAAGATCTAAAGGAGATTTAGTAACAGGGGATCCTGTTAAAATTCTTCTGTATTTCGCATCAACACTTAGTTTACAAATATTTTTAGTTCTCTTGGCATCAGGATTTTTTATAGTAGTGCTTTCATCCACCGCCATAACTGCATTATGGCAAGATAAAAATTTAGAAGCAAAATTAATTCCTTTTTGAGTAGAAAAAGCTTCTACATTCATTACTAAGATATGAAGCTCTTCTCCCGTTTTAAATAAAGTCCCTAATTTGCGCGATTGAGATTTAGTTATATTTGCTTGCCATAATACGCTCTCATTTTCTATATGATCTGGTAAATGAGTAGGAAGTTCTTGTTCATACCAAGTGCCAGTTACTCCTTTAGGAGATATAATTAAGGCACCATTTATTTTACCTTGATCATATAACATAGCTATATTATCAATAAGTACTTTTGATTTACCTGTACCCATTTCCATGAAATAAGCAAAATAAGATTTATTCCACGACATTTCCAATGCTTTTATTTGATGAGCATAGGGCTTCATTTTAAATTTGTAATTCATAATATTATTTTTTTCTTTCTATTGACTTCTTATATAGGATAAACTATATATTTGTCAAGATGTTAGAAAGAGAGATAAATAAATATGTTTAGTAGTCTTAAATGTGGCCCAGCCCCAGATAAACCAAATGGAGCTATTGTGTATGTTATTCAAGAAATACCAGGCACAAAAGCAGGAACCCCAAAGATTAATATAATGAGTGCTTCGAGGTATGGAAAATTTAAATTTTTATTACCTGAATTTTCTCAGATTATTTTTTCTCCGGGTCCTTTAATTTTTAAATTAAGAACTTTGTTGAAAGATTATAGATCAACGGATTATTTATTATTGACAGGAGACCCAGCTATTATTGGAGTCGCTTGTTCAATTGCTGCTGACATTACTAACGGAAAATACAACTTATTAAAATGGGATAAACAAGAAAGACAATATTATCCTATTACAATAAACTTACACGAGAAAGGAGAAATAAATGAGTAGTATTGATTTTGAAAAAGATCAGAGAGAAGATTTGAATTCAGTTAATGAAGCAAAAAATTTATCTGATCAAGTAGTAAAACTAAAACAACTAGAGGATGAATATTCTACCAAAGAAAAAGAGTTGAAAGAACTTAAAAGAAAGTTAGAATTGGTATCCGGAGAAGTGATTCCTACAATGATGCAGGAAATGAACATCTCTACATTAAAATTAGCAGACGGATCTTCAGTTGAAGTTAAACCCGTCTACGGTGCGTCAATCCCAATTGCAAAAAGGGAAGAGGCATTTAAATGGCTTCGAGATAACGATCTAGGTGATCTTATTAAAAATGAGGTTACTGTTGCCTTCGGTCGTAACGAAGATGCAAAGGCTAGCGATTATGCCAGCCTAGCACAGCGTCAAGGGTTTGAACCTGTCCAGAAATTAAAGGTTGAACCAATGACATTAAAAGCATTAGTCAGAGAGCGTCTGGAAGCTGGACAAGAGATTCCCACTGACTTATTTAACGTGTTCGCAGGCAGCCGAACTAAAATAACAAGGAAACAATAAACATGAACGAGGTACAACAAAAAACAAACGCTTCTCTTCCTGCCAATGTATTTGAACAGGATGCGAGTAAGGGTTTAGGCAATATCAGTCAGCAAGACTTGGCGTTGCCGTTTCTAAAAATCCTTGGACAATTATCACCTGAAGTAAACGAAAGAGATGGTAAATATGTCAAAGGTGCCAAGGCAGGAATGATTTTCAATTCTGTCACTGGTGAGTTATATGATGGTGTGAAGGGCATTGATGTCATTCCATGCTTTTATAAACTCGAGTACATTGAATGGAAAGATAGAGGAGAAGGATTAGGAGCACCAATTGCTATCTATGATTCCTCATCTGACATCATGTCAAAAACAAAACCAGATGCAAACTACAAAGATAGATTACCGAATGGTAATTATCTTGAGAAGACAGCATCTCATTTTGTAATTATCTTAGGAGATAGTCCTTCAACAGCGTTGATTTCTATGAAATCTACTCAATTAAAAATTAGTAGAAAGTGGAACTCGATGATGAGTGGGATTAAATTGAAAGGCAAGAACGGCTTATTCACGCCAGCATCTTTCAGCCACATTTACAAACTAAAAACTACTCAAATGTCTAACGACAAAGGCACTTGGTTTGGTTGGGAAGTAAGTAAACTTGGTCCTGTAACAGATACTCAAATGTATCAGCAAGCTAAAACTTTTTCTGAAAACATTTCCAAAGGAAGTGTCAAAGCGAAACACGGCTCTGATAAACCAAAAGGGTCTGATTCGCACTTTTAAGTTTTAATCGACATATCGATTAAAAAAGGGGCGAGAGCGGGAGACTTAACTCGCCCTTTCGAAAGATAATTATGGATAAGAAGTATATAAATTTATTTAATGGATATAGAGGAGCGTATGGTGTCGCTAATATTAAGAACGCTTACGTTGATCCTGATAGCGGAAAGCTTCGCTTAAAACCAGGGGACTATCGCTGGAATTATCAAGAGCTTACTGACGATATTTATATAGAACATTTAAACGGCACTAAATCTATTGGGATTCAACCCTGTAATGAAGAAGGGGAAACAAAATTTGGTCTTATTGATATAGACCCAGCTAACTACGAAAACTTTGACAAGAAATTTATTATAGATAAAATTCAAGAATACAAACTACCTTTAATACCCATCTTATCCAAGAGTAAGGGGATTCATTTATATATCTTTATGAAGAGATTTGTAAATGCTTCGGCTTTAAAATCATTTTTAAGCAATCTCCTTCCACTCTTTAAACTCAAACCAGACACAGAAACATTTCCAAAACAAACCCAGTTAACTAAAGATCTTGAAAGGGGAACTTTAAGACCTGGCCAATTTATTAATTTGCCTTATTTTAATAGGACAGAAAGAAGAGCTTTAAATATTGACGGAACAGAATTTACATATGAGCAGTTTATACCTCTTGTAGAATCTAATCTAGTTGATCCTGATGACTTAAATAAAATTACAGAAGATATTGATAAAAAGATTTTTGAAGTTGCTGATGAAGATTTTAAAGATGGTCCTCCTTGTTTAGCCACACTGTCTACTATTATGAAGGACCCTGCTTTTGATGGCAAAGATAGATTTATGTACAACTATCATGTCTTTGTTAAGATGAAGTATGAAGATACCTGGAAACAAAAAGTTAAAAATGCTCCAGTTAAATATTTTGCTGAACAACATGCGAATGCATGGGACGATAAAGTATTAAATGCTAAAGTAAGATCATGGGCAAAATCATTTAAGGGATATACCTGTACACAAAGTCCAATTAGCGATCATTGTAAAAAGGGAATATGTGTTAAGAAAAAGTATGGAGTCTTGGCAGGATCAAAAGGAACCTATCCCGTCTTAACTAATCTTAAAAAAATAGATTTAGACCCTGAGCCAGAATTTGAATTTGATGTCATTAAGCCTGATGGAATTAGTACAGCCACTGTTCATTGTCGTTCAGTAGAACATGTAAATGATCAACGCAAAAGAAGAAACGCCATAGCAAAAGCCGCAGGATTTCCTCCTCCTATTATTAAAGGGGATGAGGATCAAATAGTTTTAGATGCTCTCTGGAAAACACAAAAAATTGTTAACCCTCCTATAGGAACTAGCTCACGAGAAAAATTACATGATGTATTATACGCTAAAGTAAATGGTCCCAAAGCTATGAATGATGCGGGATTTAAATCAGGTACAGTATTAATTGAAGAAGGTTATGCCTATTTTAAATTTGATAAATTTTATGACAAATTAAAATCTAAAAACTGGAAGTATAACGAAGACAAAACAGGTACCATGATGCAGGTAACCTATAAAGATTGTGACATAGAATTTTTAGATCAAAAAAGATTTCCAACAAAAGAAAAAGGAAAATATAACACACCTACAAAGAACGTTGTAAAAATTTCTACTAAAGAATTTGAAAACGTTCCTATACATCATACTCAACTTAAACATAAGAAGGATATTATATGATGAGAAAAATACTCGGGCCTCCGGGAACAGGGAAAACAACTCGTTTATTAAAATATGTAAATACATTTCTTAAACTAGGAACTCCCATTGATAAAATAGGATATTTTGCCTTTACTAAAAAGGCTGCTAATGAAGCAAAAAATAGAATGTTGGACAACTATCCTGACCTAAATGATAAAAAATTAAAACATTTTAGAACCCTACACTCACTAGCATTTTGGAAACTTGGTATGAAAAAAAGTGAAGTGATGCAGGACGAACATTATGAAGACATAGGACGATCGGTAGGAATTGAAGTAACAGTCTACAGCAATGGAGAAGAGAAAACAGGTTTTGTTGATTCAGACAGTGAATACTTCAACATCATTAACGCAGCAAGAATAAAAGAAATACCCATTGAAGATGAATACAACACCGATATGTACTCCCAAGATTTAGATCAAAACTTATTATATATTTTAAGAGATGAATTAGATAACTATAAAAAATCTTATGTCTTAAAAGATTACACTGACATGATTGAAAAATTTATTGTGTCCGAATTGTGTCCAAAATATGACGTAGTTTTTATTGATGAAGCCCAAGACTTATCGCCGATTCAATGGAAAATGTTTGATGTATTAAAGAAAAACTCCAAACATATTATATTAGCCGGTGATGACGACCAAGCTATTTATGGTTGGGCAGGAGCAGATGTTAAAAGATTTCAACAAGAACCAGCGAAAGAAATAGTTTTACCTCAATCCTATCGAGTTCCCAAACAAGTTCAACACATTGCTGACAATATTTTAAGTAGAATACCAGAGGATAGGAGAATAAAAAAAGAATGGAAAGCAAGAGATGTTGATGGAAATGTACATCCAGTAATGACGCTTTCCGATGTTCCTTTATATGAAGGAAATTGGTTAATATTAGCTCGGTACAACGACAGACTTATTAAACTTAAGCCAGAGCTAAGAGAGATGGGAATATATTTTGAATATAAAAACAGAAAGAGTTATAAGACAAGACTATACGATGCAATTCAAAATTTTACGAGATGGACCAATGGATCCCTCCTCTCTATTTCTGAATGTAGAGATTTATTTGAATATCTTGGAAAAGAATTTCCTCAAAAAGAAGAACGCATGTACGACCTTAAAGAATTTGGGTATAGCCATACTCAAAGATGGTACGAGGTTTTTGAAACAGAGCCAGAAGACAGTCTCTATATTAGAGATATGTTACAAAGTGGTGAGAAATTATCTGAAGAAGCTAGAGTTAAACTTTCAACAATTCATTCTGCAAAAGGAGGAGAAGCTGAAAATGTTTTACTTATCTTAGATAATACTAAAACTATTAGGGAAGCCGTTGATAAAAGCCCTGATAAAGAAGACGAAGAAAACAGAATTTGGTATGTGGGTGTCACGCGTGCTAAACAAAATTTATACATTATGACAGCTAAAAAGGAGGATAAAGGATATGACATCGAAAGTGTACAATAAACAAGTAGGAGGATCCCACTACAAAAATATGGTGGTGCAACCTAGCGAGTTTATAAACAAGAACAAATTGCAATTTGCAGAAGGAAATGCTATTAAATATATCTGCAGACATGCACATAAAGGAGAAGTTGAAGATTTGGAAAAAGCAAAACACTATATTGATATGATTATCGAAAGAGATTATCCGTTAGTAGCTATGACCGAAGAAGAAGAGTATCGTAATGCCGGTATCACTAAAGAAGAAGCAGAAAAAAAATCAGAGAGTTGGGTAGAAGGTTATAATAAATGGAAAGCGCTTAAGGATAAAGGAGTTGTTAGCGACAAAGTAAAACTTGGTGAATTAAAAAAACTTAATAAAGAAATTAATAAAGAAAGGTGCCCACATAACTAATGAGAATTCCTAGATTTGAAGCCCGTACTGAATGGGTTAAACCTACAGAATTTCCAGACCTGAGACAGGTTGATGAAATTGCAATCGATCTAGAAACAAAAGATCCAGATCTAATTAAAAAAGGATCAGGATCCATTATTGGTAATGGTGATGTAATTGGAATTGCCGTAGCCACTTCTCACTACAAAGGATATTTTCCCATAGCTCACGAAGGTGGTGGTAATATGGATCGTAAGCAAGTTTTAAATTGGCTTAAGGATGTACTTGAAGCTCCCTCTACAAAAATATTTCACAATGCTATTTACGATGTCTGTTGGTTGAGAAGACTGGGATTAAAAATCAATGGAGATATTGTTTGTACAATGATTGCCGCTGCTATTACTGATGAAAATAGATTTAGATATGATCTCAATAGTTTATCGTGGCATTACTTAGGGTACGGAAAAAATGAAGCGGGTCTTGCTGAAGCTGCTCAAGAATGGGGAATCGATCCCAAAGCAGAAATGTACAAACTTCCTGCTATGCATGCAGGATCTTATGCAGAACGCGATGCAGAAATTACTTTAGGATTATGGCAAGAACTTAAAAAAGAAATTATTCACCAAGATTTAGAAGACATCTTTGATCTGGAGACTGATTTATTTCCATGTCTAGTTGATATGCGATTCAAGGGTGTGCGTGTAGATATTGAAAAAGCCCATGCAATGAAAAAAGAATTTAAACAAACAGAAAGGAATCTGTTAGAGAAAATAAAAAAAGAAACTAATATTGATACACAAATCTGGGCAGCACGATCTGTTGCTAATGTATTTGATATGTTAAAAATAGAATACCCGCGAACAGACAAAACTTCTGCTCCTTCTTTTACTAAAAATTTTTTACAAGAACATAAACATCCTGTGGTTAGAATGATTGCACAAGCAAGAGAAATTAATAAAGCGTACACAACTTTTATTGATTCTATTATTAGATATGAACATAATGGAAGAATTCACGCAGAGATAAATCAACTTAGAAATGCAGGAGGAGGAACAGTAACCGGAAGATTTTCTTACCAAAACCCTAACCTCCAACAAATTCCTGCACGAAATAAAGATCTTGGACCAAAGATTAGAAGTTTATTTATTCCAGAAGATGGATGTAAGTGGGGTTGTTTTGATTATAATCAACAAGAACCAAGACTCGTCGTTCACTATGCCTCGTTATATAAATTACCTTCTGTCTATGAAGTTGTAGATTCTTATAAAGACAGTATTAAATCAGACTTTCACCAAACTGTAGCCGATATGGCAGAGATCCCTAGATCACAAGCCAAGACAATTAACCTAGGATTATTTTATGGAATGGGTAAAGCTAAACTTCAAGCAGAACTTGGAGTAACCAAAGAAAAAGCTGCAGAATTATTTAATCAGTATCATGCTAAAGTTCCATTTGTAAAACAGCTCATGGAGAAAGCATCTAATCGTGCCCAGGATAGAGGACAGATAAGAACTTTACTGGGAAGACTATGCCGGTTTCATTTATGGGAACCAAATAGTTTTGGTATGCATAAAGCTATGAGTCATGAAGATGCACTCAGGGAACATGGACCAGGGATCAAAAGAGCTTATACCTACAAAGCATTAAATAAATTAATACAAGGATCAGCAGCAGATATGACGAAAAAATCTATGTTAGAATTGTATAAAGAAGGTATAGTAGCACATATACAAATTCATGATGAACTTGATTTGTCTATTGAAGATGATAAACAGGTTAAAAAAATAGTCGAGATTATGGAATCGGCAGTTGATTTAGAGGTCCCTAATAAAGTAGACTATGAGTTTGGAAAAAACTGGGGAGATATTTATGACTAACAAGGAGGAAACATGGAAAAAGTAAAACAATTATGGGCATTAGCATTAGCTCATAAAAAAATTTCTATAGCTGTTGCTGTAGTCATTGTTCTTATAATAATAGCTCAATAGGAATTTATGTTAAATGGCATATCTAAACGCAAACATTCCTGCGACGTATGCGCAGGTAAGGAGAGAATATCTATATGACTTTTCCGGACATGTGGGAGAAGTTGAGGACTGTATCATCTTTGGGATGGCATCACTTACAGGGCGCGCTTTACTCTTTCATGCAATTATGGAAAATGGTGCTGTCTTCTATCGTTTACCGATTAGCGCCTTTATCCAAAGAGGCTTTGATGTCAAAAAAGTTCCTAGGACTAGACTTGACGAGTTGGAGCTTTGGAATTCTTTCAGTTACTATCCTGCTATTACTACTTACGATATCCTAGCCGGACAATCAGGAAAATATTTTGGAAAAGATAAGGCATGGCATCATGGTCACTATCTTTTTACGGTTGACTGGGCTCACCCAGAGAGTAATATAGTAGATACAGAACATTCTGAAATACCGCACGAACATAAGTGCGCCCACATTCTCGCCTTAGAGGATGGTAATTATGCGGCTCAACCCAATAATAGATTGATATGGAGTCTTCCATCTTTCACGGTGAAAGACGAAATACCATTTGATTGGAAAGTTCAAACAAGGGAATGGAATGTAGAAAACACAAGGGAATGGAGAACCGAAGATTCCGATAGATTTTTTTACGGAATCGAGGAAACAAAAAATGGAAGCGACAAAGTGTAAGCATTGTAATTGCAATTGCCACTGTTCTTTAAAAGAACACGGCGATGTATACGGTGTCTGTAGTTGTACTGTGTGCGAACATGAGTTAGAAGAGTGTGAAGTATGTCAGTAAAAGAAAAACAAACTTGCAATATGCATACCAAAGAAAAAGAAAACTTAGGTACATGTTGTCGCGTAAAAGACGAACAAGAAAACGCAGAACAATTAACGTATGAACATCATGCGAAAGTTGGACCTGCACCAAAGGAAACAAATGAATAAAATATTTTTAGTACTAGCATTACTTTTTGCTTTGAGCTCCTGCTCAGTGGGCAAAAAATGCACCTATACGCAAGAAGGAACAAAAATCTCTTCTTGGTTATGGGTATTTTCTGGAGAAAAACCAGCTGATTTAGATAAAAACAATTGTAATTAAATGAATGATAAATTAATAACGGCGCAACTCGCTATTTTATTACAGCTTGGGGTAATAGAAGATGAAATATCAAACTTTAAAAGAATTTCGAAGAAGAAGGATCTTAAGGAAAATAAGCACACAGGAAACTAGATGGATGAAATATTTAGTATCCTCTCTCATAATTATCTTGCTATGGTTAGCTACATGTAGTCAAGCACTAGCTAAATGGGGGATTAATGCATAATTTTCCCTATGATGTTCAAATGATGGGGACGTTCGTCTTTATCACCCTTTACCTAGTAATTGAAATAATCTTTTAATATGGTAAAATACTTAACATTGTTTATAGGAATGAGCATTGGGATTGCTATAGGATTCTCCGTGTATCATTATTTTTTTATGGATAAATTTAGTTGTTGTGGAGTTTATGGCTGACAAGTTAATGACATTATTAGTAGGACTACTCATCGCCCTAGGCGGTTGGAGTCTTTCTCGTACATTTGAACTCTCTACAATTCAAGCAGTACATGAAGATAAAGTGGATAAATTAGAGAGACATGTGGACAAGCTACAAAGCCAAATTGAAAAGATGATGGACTCTGATGAAGAGATCATGGACCAACATAAAAAATTATTTCAAGTTTTAGAACAAGGAGATACTCCTTCAGGGAGTTATAATTACTAATGCCCAAACCATTAAAAATCTCGGAGGAGGCAGCTGTACAGATGCCGATGAAAACCGTGGCCTCTTTAATTATGATGGTCGCGATCGGGACCTGGGCTTATTTCGGTATTAACGAGAAGCTTAACCAGCACTCAACACAATTAGAATTAATGCATAAAGATTTAGAGGCTAATTCAGAATTCCGGATCAAATACCCTCGGGGCCAATTAGGCAAATCTTCTGGAGAACAGGAGCTTTACATGTTGGTGGAGGATCTTTATAAATCTGTAGATCGTTTAAACAAAGCTATTGAGGATGGAATGCACAACAAAGTAAATATAGAATTTTTAACAAAACAAATGAACAAAGCTTTATCTGATATTGAAAAATTAAAAGATAGACAGAGAACATTTGCAAATGGAAATTATGAAAATGGAGCACAATAATGGTTGAGACAGTGATCGCATTACTTATGTTTGTAAACGGAGAAATTAAGGAACATCGTATTCAGCCTAATATGGCAGTATGCCTTCGTGGAAAACGTGAAGCAGAACGCCAGTACAGTGAGACTGTATCCTATAAATGTATTAAATCTAAAGCTGAAGTTGAGATGTATCTAGGTGAAAAACACATCACGAAAATCATCCTCGAGTAAAAGAAATCCAATAGCTAGACTTTTAAAATACTTTACTCCTAGACGGTTTAAAGATAAAAAGAAGTATAATAGGAAGAACAATGATTGGAAAAGGATTTACTTTTAACACTGAAGTCACTAACGGAGAATGCCCGACGTGTCATACTTCTACTGTTTTTGTTTCTCTTTATAAGAACGTTTATCGTTGTATACAATGTGGCACTGATAATGAACAAAAAGTTAATGGAGTTATCAGCTACATGCCTATTAGTATTGCCGGAAAAAAACCACCGGTATTAAATCTGGTGAAAGACGATGGCTCGTAAGAGACCTGTCTTTGGAGTCAGTCTCTACAAAAAACGAGCAACTAGAAAAAGACCCGGACGACATGCAAAATCTTACTCCAAACGTTGTTCTCCTCGTAAAAAACGCTATCGTGGCCAAGGGCGATAAATTTTATTTTAAGGCTTGACAATGCTCCTATAATTTCTTATATTATAGGTAATGAGAAAGATAACATTAAATATAAAAGGTGGTAGCACTAAACAATATTCTACAATCGTGTTAGAGTTGAATCTTATTGCCAAAAATTGGAGTAAGTATGGAGTAGAAATTAGTCTGCCAGGCCAAGAAAGAATAATTAATTGGGGAACCAAGTCGCATGACGATATTCGATCAGAAATACACGACTGAAAAAGAAGACACAACCAGTCCCGAACACTACCTTTGGACAAGTGTTTTAAGTAAAGCAGCACACGATGCTATCTTTACTTCTGATTGGAGAGAATCCAAGATGGCAATTGCATGGTTCAAGGGGAAAGGATCAGGATTCAGGGCTGTCTGTGAGATGGCAGGCAAAGATCCTAACTATGTCTATCAAAAAATGTTAGGCCCTATTGCTCAACGAGAAGCTCACATGCATATTACTAGAAATGGAGGAAGATACTATGTGGAAAAGAATCCCTCTCTTCCAACACTTCCGACCGGTAGTAAAATATACCACAGCCATTATAGAGGAAGAAATAAAAGAGGCCCATACAAGAAAAAATTTAAAGTAGTTAAAAAAATAGGAAGACCACCAAAAAATTTAAAAATGGTTTTAAGAGGAAGTAAAGGAGGAAGACCTAAACTATATGTCGTATAAAGAAATTTGTTCTTTGTGTAAAGGTAATGGCTATATTAAAATTATGGAAGGTGGAAACCCATTTGAAGGGATTGACGGTGAAGTCGAAATTAAACAGTGCTGGTTATGTGAATCCGAAGGAGAAAATACTTATAGCCAAGCGGAGGTAGATGAGTTTATCTATCAAATGTATTATAAAAAATGAAACAAAAGGAAAAAGGTAAAAAATGGGACGGACGCTCTCGAATTTCTACTAATCAATATAAAAAAGGATGGAATGAAATATTTGGTAATACTTCTGTTAAGCACGAGCGGGATAGAAGAGATAAACCTAAAGACAAACGGTCTTAATTGTGGAGAGATTGCAAAAGCCTGGAGTGAGGTGAACACCATCTATTATCCAGCAATTAATGGAGATGCAAAACTTCAAGGAAACTATACCCAGGATGGCAAACTTTTAGTCGGCTGGATATGTAAATGATATGAAAGGACCTGCGTCCATGTAATGCCTCGCGCTAGCCTCTGTACGACAACTTCAATGTGTGGAGCCTTTACTCCTATAGGAGTACGTGCACGGAAACTATAGGAGTTTTATGAATCTATTCTTTCCTTTTCAACTTCAATACAAGCAAATTTTATAAAAATTTTATTATCATTAACATACTTTTCACCCATTGTATTATAAAGGGTCATGGTGTCGTTGGTGCCAGCATACATGCATTCTGCCCAGCTATTGAACTCTACATTTTTGGTAAAAGGCGACTGACAATTACCATATAAAGCTGAACAAATAATTACAGTTAATGTTATAATCTTCATTGACTTTTCTTGTAATTTATGGGAATAATCCTATATTAATAAACAAATAAATATGAAAGAGGATATAACAAATGACTGACATAAGTAAATATAAAAACGTTTCTTTGTCTAAAGAGTGTTACCAAAATTTAGATAAGATCCGAAAAGTAATTACTCCCTATACCGTTCAAAGTCGAAGTGGTACGATTAATATCTTAATCAATAAGGAGATTGAAAGATTGAATGGCAAAGCAAGACCCAAAGAAAAATAAAATTTGTCCCCGTTGTAAAGGAAATGGGTACATAACTATTACACATAAATCAGTTGAAGAACTTAACGAAAAAGTTACAATGAACTGTACGATGTGTGAAGCGGAAGGAGAACTAAATGATCCGAACGATACTATTATTATTGATGCTGATGGCATCCACCGGTTGCAGTGAGTTTGCGCTCCTTGCAAGTGGAAGCAGTATTGCTATTTCACATAATACGTATGTGAAAGCTTATAATGGGGTTGATGTACTTACCATTATGCAAACAGATAAAGATATAAAGAGACATGTATATGACAGAATCAAAGGAAATTGATTACCACCGATACTGGAAAGATCGGGCAGAAAGAGCCGAAGCTGAGATTGAGAACGTTAAGAAAGAAGCAGATCAATTGATGATGAATAAGATTGCTAAGTACGAAAAGCAACTAGACGAACTGAGAAAAGAAATAGAATATTTGAAGAAAGAAATGACGATTGCCCGAGAAGAACATGAATTTGATAATATGGTCCACCGGAAAGAGATGGATGATATGGTTAATAAAATGAGGAAAGACGGCATCCTATGAGAATTATGTCTCTGGAAGAACGAGCTTATGTCGCAGGGATTGTGGATGGAGAAGGTTGGTTGGAGTACCGACGTAAGAAGATGAGACGCAATACTCGTCCAGGGAAACCTATACATAATGTTTTAGTTATCCGTATGGAAGTCCCGCAGGTGGATGGAAGATTGATTGATTACTTGATGGCGACTACGGGAGAAGGGAACAGGGACCTAAAGAAATTTCCTAATCATCCTACCTTTAAAACTCAACATCGTTGGCGTTTATGTCATCATGCTGTTTATCGAGTCCTTAACCAAATCTATCCCTACCTCATTGTTAAACAAGAGAAAGCAAAACTTATTATTGATCACTATGACGAACAATTCAGAAAACGCAGACAAAGTTTATCATGATCTTTTAGATCATGTTTTACATTTGTTAGAACATAAACTAGACCCGGCAATGGTTGCGGCCGCGCTAATGGCGATTGCCCAAAGACTTTATCGAACAAATTTAAGTAAAGAAGATTACGAACGTATTATGAAGGTTGCCTATGAAACGAATGTGGAACCTTATGATATTAAGAAAGGAACGCTTCACTAATGTATAAACCGTTACCCGACTCACTGACGATTAAAAAAAGCAAAGTCGATGGCTTAGGCCTCTTTGCAAAGGAAGATATTATAGTGGCTACCAATCTAGGTATATCTCACATCAAGATTGATGACGCCATTATTAGAACTCCTCTTGGAGGATTTATTAATCATGCTAACGAACCTAACTGTATTAAAGCTGAACTTCGTGCTAATGGATATCAGGGGGAAACCTTTAAGAAGAAATGGAATCTAGTCACGATTAAAGATATTAAAGCAGGAGAAGAACTAACATTAAAATATACGTTTTATAATGTATGAGTGGAATTTGTATGATGAGCCAGATGAGAGAGCACCTGTGAAGTGGAATAAAAAATTTATCTACCCTAGAAGTATTCGGTCCCTGATCCAGGGGTCCAGACACTATGATATTGGTCACGAAAAGTTACCAAGTGTTACAACCATTATTTCTGCAACCCAGTCGGAAGAGAAGCGACAGTCTCTAGCTGCTTGGAGAGCACGAGTCGGAGCGGAAAGCGCTGATCGAATAAAGGATATTGCGGCGTTAAGAGGTACGGCTATGCATACGTATCTAGAGGCCTTCATTAAGGGAACAGGGCACAAGGACCTAACGGCGGTAGGCAGAGAGGCAGAATCCATGGCCAAAAAGGTCATAGAATCGGGGCTCGGGGACCTGGAAGAGGTCTGGGGCACTGAAGTAACGCTACATTACCCCGGTCTTTATGCCGGTCAAACAGATGTGGTGGGAATTTATAATTCGCGTGAAAGTATAATAGACTTTAAACAAACCAATAAGCCAAAACGTAGGGAGTGGATAGAGGACTATTTTGTCCAATTAGGAGCCTATGCAATGGCACACAATTATGTTTATGGAACTAAGATACAATCAGGAGTTGTTCTTATGTGTTCTAAAGATGGCCTGTTTCAGAAGTTTGAAGTTGCGGACAAGGAATTTGTCCACTACCAACACACATTCCTTCGCAAAATTGATGAGTATTACAGGAATTGTAACCAGAACAAAAACCAGAAAGATACAAAAAATGAACAGATTAGCGAGTAAATTAGCCATTAATTGCATTGTATCCCTTGTATACTGTTATTTCAATGAAATAAAAAAATTTTTTTTATTTTTTTTTAAAAGTGGTTACAATTGGTACAAAAGCTAGAATTGTTGTATACCAACACTTATTCGCTCAAAATTGTATATTTTAATTGGATACAATTGGTTACAAAAGATACAATTCTTCAAAAAGCTAGCAATACCAACAACTTAAGGGACGCGCGCACATGATTGATGTTTTTTATTTTTTAATTTATTGAGGAGGGAGTATACAATATTATGTTCAGAAAAAAATCAAAATATAAACATGTCACGATCCACAAAAAGAAATATTACTTCTACAAAATTTCCTGGTTGGATATTACCGCCGACGGAGGCCATGCCACTAGGGAAGAGTTTGATAAATTTGAATGCTCTAAAATGGTCTCATTCGCGTACGTCTACAAGAAAACGAAAAAGTTTGTCTGGACGTTTGCGTCGTATGATGAGAAAGACGAAGTCTTTTCTGACAGGAATGTGTTCCCGAAAGGGTGTATTATAAAAATGGAGAAACTAGATGTTTAATCCTGATCGTTTTTTTGTTGCGGTGACGGTAGGGACTTTGTTGATTTGTCTATTTTTTCTGAGTCTTCAGTAAGTAATTTTTTAGCTTCCATTATTTTTTCGTTTCGTTCCTTGATGTTTTTCATACGAGCATAGAGTTGGTCAAGATTCATGTCGTCAATATTACCGTGTCTAATAATCTTCTGGTCTATGTAGAATCCTGCTGCTTTACCTCTAGCTATTTCAGTTGTAGCTGCTGCCGCTAGATTCTTGTTGTCTTTCTTTCCTCTATCCCTAATTTTTCCTAGCTCTTCTAAATGTCCTTCAAAAGTTATGCCATATTTCTGCCTTACTTCATCTTGTAGATTGCTAATGTAAGCGCACACTAAAGGGAAGTATTTTGGATTAGTTAGCTTTGATCCTTCGGACGCAAAGTCTGAATATCCTGCTAGTCTGGCCGCTTCGCTTTTAGTAATAGGGCTACCTTCAATTCCATATACTATAAGCTCTGCAAATTTTGTTTGTTTGGGTGTTAGAAACTTTTTTGGTCCCGGCATAATGTTGTCAATATAATATATTTCTTGTATATATACAATCATAATGCTAAACGGAAAGACATTCAGACAAGCTTTAGATAAGTTTTTTCTAAGCCCTACGAGCGGTAACGCACGGGTTCAGATTCAATTGCCTAATGGTCAGATGATGGACATCAGGGAAATTAATTTGATGGAAAATAAGATTATCGGTTCGCGAGAGACCCATAGATTGGTCCTCGTAGCTGAGCCAGAAAGAGCTCGGATGAGTAAAATAATTGGTAAACTTTAAAAAAAGTTCTGGGGTGGATATGTCGTTCATTTCGGAACGGCAACTTTGGAAAAAACTAAAAAATGAAACTACCTCGATTTCGTGGACTAGACTGGAAAACTGGGCTTTATTCGGCACTCCTGATCTATTGGGCTATGCTCCTTCTGGGAACTTTTTCACTGTTGAATTAAAAACAACCTCACCAAAAAACCCCTATTTGGTACGGTTCTCCCCGCACCAAATATCATTTCATATTAAGCATAAAAAAAATACCTTTGTCCTTGTTGCTTGTGCCCTGGACCTTGGGCTTGTACGCTTGTACTCTGGCTCTAGGATCTTGGAGCTTGTGGACTCAGGCTTGAGGCTTGAGCCCTTAGCTTGTGGCTTGACGTCTTGCGTCTCTGTGCTTGAAGGCTTGTAGACTGAACCCGAACTGGTTCCGGTTTGTAGTTTAGAATCATTCTAATGTAGCCTGTACTGAATTTCTTTGACATCTTTTGACCAGCATGCTCTGCAGTCTTTGCAGCTGTTGCCCTGTTCCGGGGCCGGGCACACATGGCCAGCTCGGGGACTCTTCACGACTGTAGACCAGTGGGTCCAGGCGTTGCCGGGCTTCGTGTCATTTTTTGCATTGGATAGTCTAATAATTAAATTGGGCGGTATTATGTCCGGATCCAGGAATTGTAAGTACTTTCGCTCTTGTGTTGGCAGCCAGTGCATTGTATCCGGCGTAAGCTTGCAGACTTCAAAAATTTTTTTAAGGTGCTCGGGCCCTTGCAGGTCTCCGGAGTCGTGCCAGCGGAAATGCTTCTTGCCTTTGATCAACACAGCCATGGCCTGAACCCAGTCTGGATGTGTTAACGAGTCCAGGCGCCTGCTTAAGGCGTCCTTAACGTTCGGGAAGTTGTAACGGCCCTTGAAGGCATAGCAGCCATAGCACGGCGTGCCGGGAATCTCTCTGAGCTTAGCGCCAGTCTGACAGGCGCGGGCCGGCAGGTTATATGAGCCCTCAGGCATTTTGCCTGGTGCGCTCAGTCCTCCGGTGATCTTACTTGCTTCTTTCTTTTTCATTTTAAATTATTAATTGTGTCGTTGTGCCAGAGCTTGTCATCATCGTCGCATTTTTTGCACAATGTGCCCTGATCATAGTTAGCGATGTGCTTGCCTTCAGTGTCTTCTAGATATTGATCTCCGCAGCCTATGCAAGTCCAGCCATCTGGTAAATCATATTTTTCTTTCATATCTTATAATATCCTATAGCTTGCGGCTTGTCAAGCTTGGCCGCTCGTGCCCTGATTCTTTATGGGCGGGCCCACCCGCTCGGGCGCTTGAGCTCTTACTGTTTTGTTTTATTTTTTTCAGGAATTTTTCGCAGCTCTTCACATACGAGGGCGGAAGATCTTCATCCGCCATCGTAAAATATCTTAGTAGTGATCGTCTTGAATTAAGTCTCATTAATCAAGGACCACCATGTATTGTTTTGGAAAGTACTTCTTGAACCAGTCTAAGCCAGCCCGAACAATGTCCCAGGCTTCAAAACGCTCAGCACCGATGATGGTATCATAGACTGAAGCTGCGTAACCTGGCATCTCCGTTTCTTCACCACTGAATCTATTCTTAATTTTTACCGTCTTCTCTTCGTATACACTACAGTTGAAGGGCATCACCACAGTCTGGTCGTGCCATTTTATTTTTTTCTTTTTTGGTTTTTCTAGTTGCATGTTTACCTCTTCTTTCTAATCCTATTATATCCCAGATCCCCGGACCTGTCAACTAAAAAATTTTTTTCCTGTACTTTACTGGGCGGGCCCACCCGCTTGAAGGCTTGAGGGCTTGAAGGCTTGAGGGCTTGAGGGCTTGGGATCTTACGGCCAAGCGGTTTTTTACATCGCGCGAAACCATTACTTGTAACACTTACAACTTGGCCATGGCCAAACAATGTTCACTGAAGAACCGCATCCAATTGGAGCTTATGCTTAACCCCAGATCTCTGGGCGCCGATCAGCTTATTACAAGTGTGCCAACCAGAGATCAGGGCTTAAGTTTGGCCAAGCAGCCCTCAGGATATCCTGAGCCCTGACTTTAACAGGTGTGCTTGACCCCAGAACTATCACCGGATGTCACCCGATATTTTAGATGGTTTCGCCATCTTTCCCTAATTAAAGGGTTCTAGACATCTTTAGGTCTAGCAATAGTTCTGGGCTCAAGTGTCTCGCAGGCGAGAATCTTCTTACGCGTTATACAATTCTATATCCAAAGGACATCACGACCTGAAATATAGTCCAGCAATGGCCAGACGACCTTTAAACTTGACCCCAGATCCAGCGGGAATTCCTCTTAATCTCTGGGCACTGGATCTGGGCTCAAGGGCGCGTTTCATAAATTCAATAAATTGATTTATCACCACGCGCCGATTGGCTTTGCTTATCATCCACAGGTCGAGACCCGTTTATCTTCAGCAATATTTTATATTAACATAAAATCCTATAACTGTCAAGGTCTAATTAAATTGTCATCATCGTATTGTTCTTCTGTAATTGGAATGCGTTGACCAAGTAAATCATTAACGAAGTAATGATTAGTTCCATTGCGCCAATCATATTCTTTATACCAAGCATTATCGCATTCAGTTTTTTTAGGCTCAGTTATTCTTCCAAAATGATTTAAAGCTTGTTCAATATATTTATTAAGCCAATCGTTCTGACAATTAAGAGAGCAAAAATTATCCGAGTAATAAAAAGATGATCTGCGTCTAGTTTGATAAGACTTATTTCCTTTCGTGCCACGAATACGATCTTTCGTTCTATATTCGTGACACTTTGTTCCTTGGCAGTATTTCATTTAATACCACCAGTATAAAACTGCCATTACTACTACTGCCATAATTGGATAAAACCAAATACTGTCCACTAGCATTTTAAACCTTTCCTTTCCACTTTTTCCATAAATAATCATTTTCTTATCTTATAATATCCCATAGCCTTTGTCAACTAAAAAATTTTTGCAGATCTGGGGGCGGGCCCACCCAAAAAGAAAAAATAGGGCTTGACAGCTTAAAGTGAATACTATAATCTCCTAGATATTAATATGAATAAAAACTATTAAACTATATAACGCATTTGCCAAGTGGCAGTACAAAAACGCACTTGGCAAAGCACAACAGAAAGGTAAAAAAACTTATGGGTAGAATAAGACTAAATCAAGAGTATCGTAATAAGATCGCAAATCGTATGCGAGTACACTTGGAACAAGAGGACACGCAAGAGAAAGAGGCATATCTAAAAGCAAGAGAGGAAATGAAACCTTTGCAAGATATAACTTGGAAACTTGCTGAGCAAATAGTTAGACGACACTACACACCAGAAGATGTTGAGAAAGCTTGGTATCTACAAAACAAGTTTGAGAATGTAAATACTATCGCAAAAGATAGTTGCTTTCATTTTGGATATCAAGGTCAAGTAGAAGAAAGAGATGAAAATGACAAACCAATTATGAAAGACAAATATATTGAAAGTCATTTTGATTTTAGACTTAATGGAAATATTAATGGGAACGAAAATTCAAGAGATATGGATTTTGGTTATGCCTATTTTAGAGATGAACTAAAAGGGCGAGAGGGTTGCAATCCAGATATTAATATTGAGATGAAAGACAAACCAAGCAATCCACACCAACAAAAATTTCAAGATGCCAATGACAAATATCTTGGAACTAATGGTGGTCGTGAAAATCAAACCTCTTATGCGAGAGAGTGGAACAATGATTATGTTCTTGATTTAATTGGTCGTGAGTATTGTAGAGATAGATCAATCGCTTGTAATAAAGAGGAATATGATGTCCTGATGTTCTGGCAACAAAAGAAAGGTCATTTAATTACTTGTCATGAAAAATGGATTGAAAGTATTTTAAATCAAATGAAAGAGATTAAAGTTGGTTTAAAAGGTTATAAATATTTAGATGAAGCAATTGAGTTATGCACCGAACTGGGCTTGTCAGTTAATGATGCTGAGATTATCAGAACAAACTCAACTGGGCTTGTAATCTATAATCCAAAAAATCTGGCTGATAGAATAAAAGGCATGAAGAATAAAAACATATCAAGAGAGCAAAAAATTGCTCTACGCAAGGCATACGACACACAACAACAATCACAACAAAAATAGTGCTTGACTTTATATATGGGATAGTGTAATATTATCCCATGTATAACAAAAGAAAGGATAATACCATGTCATTACAAATAGACATAATCAAAAAAGTGCTGATGTTAGACACGACAAAAGAACTTCAAAATGTTCTTGATGTAGTTGGAAACGCAATCAGTAGAGAACTAGACGCAGATGATAGAGAACAAGCTGAGTTTAGAAAATGGAAAAAAAGAAACAGCGAGGAATCTGATGACAAAATTAGATTCTAGCATTTTCTATATTAAATACTTCGCCACTAAACATGGCGAAACTATTGAGAGGAAAGGACAGTTAGATGGAGTTGCCAAAGGCGAGTTCACTGCTAAAAAAGGATATCCATGTTTTAATTATTTGGATATCTGGGCAACTGAAAAATTTGGTACTCCACAATATAGAACTGCAACGCATAAATGGGAGTTCAATGAAACAAAAACCATTTAGAGTAAATATTAGTGGGGCAGATTTGCCCCACTATCTTTCGCCGAAAATAATATCGGCAGTTGGATATATTCATCAAGCTAGTCCAAGTATTCCCAACGCAATTAAAAGAATAGATAAGATGAAGAATTACTTATCGGAACAAGAATTAAAATGGGTTATGGCTCTTTTAGTTTTTGATAGATTAGTTGATATGGCTCAAAGCAGTAATGAGTTTAAAGACTTCAAGAATACTGTTGATGAAAGAAAGAAAACAATTAATTAACGAATAGCTTATCCCAATAAGTTATACTGTGCGAGGCGAGAGATCGCCTCGCAATATCTTGTGTCAAGTAAAATCTCACAATCTCCCATGTTATTTTTGCATAGCTCGTGCAAGTTGTAGCCATTCGGGGCGGGCCCACCCCCCATAGGTCGGGCATCGGGGGCGGGCCCACCCTAACCAAGGGGAGGGGTCCCAGTTTTTGCATACCTCAGATTTCCCGGGAGGGGCCCACCCCCTAAAAACAAAAAAAGGGGTCCCAAGGTTTACCCTTTATTGCTTAATTCAGACTCTCATGGTAGAACTTTTATAAATGGTTCCATATCATGATAGATGACATAAATTTTATAAAAAAATTACCATTAGCGGAACAAAAAGAATACCTAAAGACTTATTTAAAAGCAGATCAACTAGAAAATAAAAAGAAGTGTCATAATGACTTCCTAGAGTTCGTTAGGTTTATTTGGCCAGAGTTCATTAGTGGTTATCACCATAGAGTTATTGCAGAAAAATTTAATAAAATTTCTACAGGAGAGACGAAGCGTTTAATCGTCAATATGCCTCCAAGACACACGAAGTCTGAATTTGCATCTAATTATTTACCTGCTTGGATGATCGGAAAGAATCCTAATTTAAAAATTATTCAAGCCACCCACACAGCAGAACTTGCTATACGTTTTGGAAGAAAAGCTAAACACGTAATTGATTCTCCTGAATACAAGGAGATCTTCGATACTTCCCTGCGAGAAGATTCACAAGCAGCCGGTCGCTGGGAAACAGCGCAAGGAGGTGAGTACTTTGCAGTGGGGGTAGGAGGAGCCATGACTGGAAGAGGTGCGGACTTACTAATCATTGATGATCCACACAAGGAAAAGGATATGTTAAGTCGTGACTCTTTTGATAAAGCTTATGAATGGTATACCTCCGGACCCCGTCAACGTTTACAACCTGGTGGTCGAATCGTTTTGGTTATGACCCGCTGGTCTACTAAAGATCTCACTGGCCAACTCATCAAGCAACAGGGAGATGTGAAGGGAGATGAATGGGATGTTGTTGAATTCCCAGCTATTCTTCCTAATAATAAACCGGTCTGGCCAGAGTATTGGAAGAAAAAAGAATTAGATTCTGTTAAAGCTTCTATTAGTATTGGGAAATGGAATGCTCAGTACATGCAATCTCCAACCTCTGATGAAGGAGCCATTATAAAACGAGAATGGTGGAAGGACTGGAAACATAAAGATCCTCCTGCGTGTGATTTTATTATCCAGTCTTACGATACAGCTTTTATGAAAAAAGAAAGTGCTGATTATTCAGCTATTACGACTTGGGGTGTTTTTAATACTGAAGATTCCGGTCAAAATGTAATTTTATTGAATGCGTTTAAAGATAGGTACGAGTTCCCCGAACTTCGAAGAAAGGCCCAACAAGAATATCAATGGTGGCGTCCGGATATCGTCTTGATCGAGGCCAAGGCATCAGGGATCCCTCTGACGCACGAGTTGAGACAGATGGACATCCCTGTTATTAACTTTACGCCGTCAAAAGGAAATGATAAGCATGTAAGAGTGAATTCGATAGCCCCGCTTTTCGAAGCAGGAAAGATATGGGCTCCGAAACACGAACAATTTGCGCAAGAAGTTATTGAGGAATGTGCAGCATTTCCTCATGGCGACTATGATGACTATGTGGACTCAACCACACAAGCTATTATGCGTTTAAGAGGGGGACATTTTATTGTTCACCCTGAAGATTATAAGGATGAAAAAATAAACAGAGGAAATAACTTAGTATACTATGGCTAGGAAACTAATATTAGAGAATTTAATGAAATTGGCTTCGGGTATTGGAGCGAATCCAAATAAATTTATGGGAACTCGAACTAATATCACTTTTTTGGGAAAAGGCCCTCAAAAGAATCCCTTGTTCCAGAGATATCTACCCGGATTAGAAAGTGCGACGACTCAAAGCCTCGGTTCCCGATCCTCGCTCATTGAAGCCACCGAAGACGCCATGGGATTTGCGTCTGCAGGTAAATTAAACGACATCCAACTAAAAATTTTAACCGAGAACCTAACGGGCATTAACAAAATTTTAAATCCGCCTCCATTACCGATGGCGTCGATTACCACACTTTCCAGAAGCGGCTTACAGCCGAGACGGGAGTGGGCAAACCCGACACAGGGCTCAGGGATCGCAGGTATTAAACAACGAATGGAAAACATTAAAGGCATGAGCGATAAATTAGGTCAGATGGAAAAAGAACGACTTGCTATCTATGGAAAAGATAAAATTCCGTCCCAGCTTCCTGAACCAGGGCCCGAGGATATAGCGGCTTTCAAAGGCGCGCTTGATATGCAAACCGGAATGTCCCGAGCCATTGCCAGACAACTTTTACTCAAAGACACGAGACTTAATTTACCCGACGATGTTTTAAACAATTTAAGAACAGGAAGTAGAGGAGAAGATCCTTTAGACCTTATGGCAAAATATTACGGAAGATCCATGGAGAAGTACGATGACTTTTTAAATAGCGTCAATCTGGATGCAGCCCGTCCCGAGGAGTTTGCCGAAATGATTTTAAAAAATGTTAAACTGATTCCAGCGTTTGCGGGAGGCGGTTTGGCTAGGATACTGGAGTTATAATGGCACTGACTTTTTCATATCAAGAAATAGCCAAAAAATTAGGCATTAAACCTCAAACACTTTCTTCTTACATTTCAAAAAATCCAGAAGCGGTTAACAAACTTAAAAAATATTTTATTATTAAAGAAGGTACGACACCGGGTAATCCTATTACATATACTCTCAAGAAAAATTTCAATCTTGCTAATGCAATTAAAGATATAAAAACTGAAATAGGTAGAACACCTGTCCATGCAACACCGGCACAGAAATTATTTGTTTCACAAGAAGTATCTAAGGCCAATGCAGGTGAAAGGTATGTTACGGCAGAGGAAATATTAGAAAAAGTTAAGAAAAAATTTAACAAGCCGACAAAACCAAGTATTAGGCTCTATCCTGTTTTATCCACTTTGGATACAAGAGCTCAGAAAGCGGATCAAGTTTTAAAAAATATGTTAATGGAAAAAACTCCGTTAAACGGTTATTGGAATGAAGTGGCTGCAAAAAGAGTGGGCATGCATAACCTTTCTTTCAGAAGAATGTTAGAAGATGTTAGAACTGCTGGTGTTACAAAATTTCGAGGAGCGGTTCCCACCTATGAAGTCCTTAAAGATCAGGGTGCTGATTTTATTTCAGGTAGGGGAGGAAAGGGAATGGCTAAAACTGGAGGCGCTTATAGTTTTATAACAAAGTTATCCTTTAGTGATCAGTTAGCTAAAGCTCTTGAGATTCAACAAGGAATACCTATTTTGAAACAAATAGGTTCGAGAGCTAATACTCCAAAAATGAAAGCAATGCACTTTGCCTTTCGTAATTGGGCCCTTAATCAAGGAAAAGGCGATATCCAATTATTTGATAAAAAAGGTAAACTCATACCTTATGAATATGGAAAAGCTTTTGATGCGAAAGATATTTCATTTAAATATAAAGGAAAAATGTTTAGTCTTCGCGACAGACCTTATAAAATCAATAATATAAGTGATCCGACAGTTCTTAAAAAATATTTTCCTGAAGTTGAAAGAATAACAAACGAAATGAATAATTTTGGTCAAAAGAAAATTGATAATCCTTTCAAACCTGGATCTAAAATTGAGATAAAGGATCTTGTTAAAAAAGTTCAAGTTGATGGTTATGGATTCAAACCTCGGTTGGGAAGTTTAGCTATACTCCATGGTCCTAAAGGAGTTAAAGGTGAACCTTTTACTAATTTAGTGATGAATACAACCGACGTCAATATAGCTGAAGCTTCTCTTGCTAATTCATTGAAAGCAAATAAAATTAGTGGAACAGATTATAATAATGCTGTAAAAAATTTAAGAGGAATGTTTAAAGGCACAACCGGGCCAGAATATCGCCAATCAATCATTGACAGATTAGGAACTCAAGCAAAAGGTATTCAAAAATATAAAGGAACAAATTACCCTTTTTCAATTCAAGATTTAGTAAAAGATTTGATAAAGGAAGTTAAAGGCGCTCCCGGATCTTGTCAGGCTATTCTTAGAAAACAGACAGGGGGAATTGCAACGACATGCGTTGAAGCTATTAAGAGAGATCCAGTAGGCTCTGCTAATAAATTAGCAACTATGGAAGCAACTTCAGGCGCATTAGGAAAAGTTAAAAATGCAGCAACAACCTTTTTAGGAATCTTGGGTAGAGGCGGAGTGAAAGCTGCGCCGTACGCAGCAATTGCTGCGGTAGGAGCAGCTGCAGAGCCTTTAGTGAAACAATTTAGAAATGATGATCCTTCAACTTATTTATCGAATCCAGAACAACAGAAAGGAATGTTGTTATCTATGGTGGAACAAGAAACTCCAAAAGTTGATGAAGAAATTTTAAAATGGCAGTATCCTGGTTTAGCAGGAGCAACTGCAGCAGGTGCGATTCCTGGTGCCGGAGCAGTGTACAAAGCTAGACGAGGATTGCCCCCAACCAAAGATTTCGTAGGACCGATGCAAAAAGGAGTGGGCAAAACTCGAGCTGCTTTAGGAATCAGAGGCGTTTTAGGAAAAGCTTTAGGAGCAAGTTTTTCTCCTTTAGCAGTAGCCGCGACTTTACCCATCAGTGTAGCAGCACAAAGAGAAGGGGGTTCAAGTCTTGAAGATATTGCAACAGACCCATTTAATTGGATGGGACCCGCGTTTGCTAGTTCAGGAGCTGAATTAGCAACTAAAGGCATGAAGCCTACAGGAATTTTATCTAAAGCTTTAAGATTAGGAATGAAACCTTCAACATTAAGAATGATATCTAGTAGATTCGGATTACCGGGACTAGCGCTATCAGCAGGATTAAAAGGTTATGACATCTGGCAAAACAGTAAATACAAATAAAACGCTTGTTGCAAATATGCAACATGTGAAGTGGAAGGAAATTCCTCCTTTGAGAGGGCCGGATCCACAAGGCTTGAATAATGAATCTAAACAGGTTAAAACAATAATAAATTCGGGAGATATAAATGGCAGACAAAATCGACAAGGCTCTACCCAACGTAGATCCAGAAGTTAATATACAACCAGAAGAAATCACGGTTACAGAAACAGATAAATTATCTGAAGTAACTCCTGAGGGTGCTGAAGTTGTTATGGATGAGGAAGGTGGAGCTGAAATAAGCTTTGACCCAATGGCTCCGCAACAAGAAGCACAAAGTCATTTTGATAATTTAGCCGAATATGTACCTGATGATGTTTTAGGAAGACTCGGATCCAGATTAACAGAAAATTATATGCACTATAAATCTTCTCGAAAAGAATGGGAAGATACTTATATGAAAGGTTTAGACCTTTTGGGATTCAAGTATGTTAATCCAACACAGCCGTTTCAAGGAGCAAGTGGTGCAACGCACCCCGTGCTCGCAGAAGCGGTAACCCAGTTTCAAGCACAAGCTTATAAAGAATTACTTCCAGCGATGGGTCCTGTTAGAACCCAAGCGTTAGGAAGACCTAGTCGACCTAAAGAAGAACAATCGATTAGAGTAAAAAATTTCATGAACTATCAGCTCATGGATGTGATGACAGAGTATGAACCCGAATTTGATCAAATGCTCTTTTATCTCCCTCTTGCCGGCTCTGCCTTTAAAAAAGTTTATTACGATGAACTCTTAGGCAGAGCGGTATCTAAATTCGTTCAAGCGGATGATTTAATTGTTCCGTACACAGCTACCTCATTAGCTGATGCGGAAGCAATTATGCATATGATCAAAATGTCAGAGAACGATCTTAGAAAAAAACAAGTTTCAGGTTTCTATCGAGATATTGAATTAAAACCTGGTTATGATTCCGAAACAGAAGTTGAAAAAAAGGAAAGACAATTAGAGGGTATAAAAAAAACTAGAGACGAAGACGTTTTTACAATTATAGAATGTCACGTGAATTTAGATTTAGAAGGATTTGAAGATGTAGGACAAGACGGAGAACCTACAGGAATCAAACTTCCTTACATTGTTACAATTGAACATAGCTCAAGACAAGTTCTTTCAATTAGAAGAAACTATCAACCGAATGATCCTTTAAAAAAAGCGGTTCAATATTTTGTTCATTTCAGATTTTTACCTGGAATGGGCTTTTATGGATTTGGATTAATTCATATGATCGGTGGTTTATCAAGAACAGCAACCACTGCTCTCCGTCAATTATTAGATGCAGGAACGTTAAGTAATCTTCCTGCAGGATTTAAACAACGTGGAATACGCGTAAGAGATGAAGCACAGGCTATTCAGCCCGGCGAATTTAGAGATGTCGATGCACCTGGTGGAAACATCAAGGATGCTTTTATGACTCTACCTTTCAAAGAACCATCACAGACATTATTATCGTTGATGGGAATTGTTGTCCAAGCAGGACAGAGATTTGCCGCCATAGCTGACATGCAGGTCGGTGACGGCAACCAACAGGCCGCTGTTGGGACGACCATTGCACTCTTAGAGCGTGGCTCCAGGGTCATGTCAGCCATCCATAAAAGGTTGTTTGTGGCGATGAAGCAAGAATTTAAATTATTAGCGGATGTATTTAAAACTTATTTACCTCCAGAATATCCTTACGATGTTGTAGGAGCACAACGAAATGTAAAAGTTACAGACTTTGATGACAAAATTGATATTATTCCTGTGGCGGATCCAAATATATTTTCACAATCACAAAGAATTTCTATGGCACAAACAGAATTACAGTTAGCTATGGCAAATCCACAACTGCATAATCTTTACGAAGCGTTTTATGCAATGTATAGAGCGATTGGAGTTAAAGATATTGATAAAATTCTTCCTCCACCACCTCAACCACAACCTTTAGACCCTGCTGTAGAGAATATTATGGCCTTATCGTCAAAACCTTTTCAAGCTTTTAAGGGTCAGAACCATCAAGCGCATATGACTTCGCATTTAAATTTCATGGCAAGCAATTTAGCGCGAAATAATCCGATGATTTTAGGTGCTTTAGAGAAAAACTGCTTTGAACACATCTCTATGATGGCTCAAGAGCAAGTTGAAGTAGAATTTAGAGAAGAAATGATGCAATTACAACAAATGCAGCAGATGATGCAGCAAAATCCGGCTATGCAGCAAAATCCGCAGTTTCAACAACAACTTATGCAGCTTTCCATGCAAATTGAAGCAAGAAAAGCCAATTTAATTGCAGAAATGATGCAAGAATTCAAAGATGAAGAACAAAAATTAATGGGATCGTTTGGAAATGATCCAATTGCTAGATTAAAAGCAAGAGAACTTGATTTAAGAGCAATGGATAATGAGAAGAAACGAGAACAAGATCAAGAAAAGATTAATCTAGATAGATCTAAACAATTAATGGGTCAACAACAGTTTGATGAAAAACTTGATCAGAACGAAGAATTAGCTGAGTTAAGAGCCGATACTTCATTAGTTAAACAACAAATGGCTAATGATTTTAAATTAACACAAGATCGTTACAAACAAAGAGATGTGAAGATCTTGAAAGGTCCTAAAAGATAGGATACAAACCAGTATAGGAGAAAAAACATGGTAAAAGTAACAAAAGAAGTAGGATACCCAGAAGGCGGCAAAACATATAAAGCCGATCCTGAAAGCGTTGGAATTGATCCAAGATCAGATATCATTTCTAATGAGGTAGCTGCTGAATCTAAAATTGATAAAGGAACTAAAGTTGCTGTTCAAGGTGAAGGCGCAATATTAGCTTCTAAAAAAAGAAAAGCTACTTGGTTCTAATATGGCTTGGTTTGGTCTAGCAAAAATTGCTTTACAAGCTGGAAGTAAGATATACGCTAATCGTCAAAAGACGAAGATGGCTATGTCTGACGCGCAGCTTATGCATGCAGAACGTATGGCCCGAGGAGAAGAATCTTACCAGGGCAAGCTTTTAGAAGCCCGGCAAAACGACTACAAGGACGAGATCGTACTTGCGATACTTACGCTCCCCATAATTGTGCTCGCTTGGTCGGTGTGGACAGAGGATCCGGAAGCTATGAAGAAGATAGAGATCTTTTTTGAGTATTTCTCGAATCTTCCAAAATGGTTTACGAATTTATGGATTCTCGTCGTGGCGAGCGTTTTTGGAATAAAAGGAACGCAGATATTCCGAAATGGTGGAGGAAAAAAATAAGTTGCGTTATATAAACAATTGTAATAGGTATTAATATTATGGCTAAGAAAAAACTAAAAAAAGCATTAATGTTAGGAGCCGCTTTAGCAGGTGGATTAGGATTAGCGAAAGCTAGAAGAAACAAAGCAATTGATGCAGGTATTGCAGCAGCTGATGAGGAACCTGGAGCCCAAATAAAAAATTATGGTCCTTATAAAAAATCAAAGGTTGCTAGTACACCACCAAAAATATGGCCAAATTTTGATATGTTTGATGAGCCAAACTTTGCTGCTGCTAAAGGTGGTAGAGCAATGAAAAGTAAAGGTGGAAGAGTTACTGGAGCTGCAAAACGTGGTTTTGGTAGAGCATTAATGAAGGGGAAAAAATAATGAGACAAAACGGAGTAAGAAGCAATGTCAGATTTCCATACGCAAGTGGTATGAAGAAAGGTGGCAAAGCTAAAAAACAAGGTTACAAAGATAGAGAAGATGAGTCTATCAGCGCAAGACGTGGAAAAGAATCTACAAAAAAACAATCTTTTAAAGCTAGAAGAGACGAGTCCTACGGAAAATGGGGCAAGCGTAAAAGAGGAAAAATAAATAGATAATCACATGGGCGATATTTCTATCAAAGGTCATGGTATTGAAAGACGCAATACTAAACGAGAAAATCGTTTAGAAGAATTGGGTCGTGTGGATGCTGAAAGAGGTTACTCACGAAAAGGTAAAAGAAATTTAAAAGAAGAGAAAAAAAGAATCGTTCGTGAACTTAAAGCCGATGGCGGAAGAGTTGGAGCGAAAGATGGTAAATGGATTCAAAAAGTTAATAAGTCCATTGAAAAAAGAGGAACTAAAGGTAAATGTACTCCGATAACAAAACCAGGATGTACAGGTAGAGCTAAAGCTTTAGCTAAAACCTTTAAGAAAATGGCGAGAGAAAGAAAATCAGCTTAATGAGACAAGTCTTAATAGACGCGTTAGAGAAACAGTACGAAGCGGAAATAGCATCAGCTGATGCTACGATTAAATTACTTTTAGAAAATTCAGTTGGGGTTAGTGAACATTTGAATCATCAAAAAGAATTAGATTGCCAATTACACAAAATTGCTTCTGCAGAAGAAAAAATACAGGTATTAAAGGACTATGAAATCCCGAAAAAAGAAAAAGCATAAAAGAGCAAGAACTAAAAAAGGTCATTATAGAAAGGATGATAAAAGTACTCCTTTTTGGAATGAAGCTTGGGTTAAAGGAAGATCTCCCAAAAAAGGAAAGAATGCTTTAAGCAAATTCTTTAATTGGTTATTGAAATAATGCCATTTAAATCAGAAAAGCAACGAAGATATTTATGGAAACATGAACCTAAGATTGCAAAAGAATGGACCAAAGCTTATGGTAGTAAGCCAGTAGGAAAGAAAAAAAAGAAGACAAAAAGGAGAAAAAAATAATGGATGATTTAATTTTAGTAGATAAGATCAGAAAAATCATCAAAATGAGACATGATGATGTGGTTTCTGCCATGGTGTCAGGGGGTGTTGACAATATGGAGAAATATCAATATATGTTAGGACAGATACGAACGTATCAATATTTAAGTCAGGAATTATCCAGCCTGCTAGAAAAAAAGGAGCAAAATGACAAAGACGGAACAGTTATCAGTATCAAACCAAAAGGAAGTCCCAAAACATAGGGCAGCCCTTCAAGAAAAATACGATCAAGAACCAAAAGAGCCTAAAAAAGAAATAACATCCGAAACAGCTAAACTACCCATACCTACCGGTTGGAGACTTTTAGTTTTACCTTTTAAAATGAAAGAGAAAACTAAAGGAGGAATTATTATAACTGACGATGTTGTAGAACGAGCCCAAGTAGCATCGACTTGTGGTCTTGTATTAAAAGTTGGACCCGATGCGTACAAAGACAAAGAAAGATATCCCAAAGGACCTTGGTGTAAAGAAGGAAGTTGGGTTGTTTTTGCGCGTTATGCTGGATCCAGAATTAAAATAGATGGGGGTGAAGTTAGACTTCTCAATGATGATGAAGTTCTAGCAACCGTGGAAAACCCTGAAGATATATTCCACGACATATAAACATAGGGAGGAACTATGCCAGACGTAGAAAAAACAAAACAAGAAGAAGTAAACAAAACAGACCTAGTTGATGTTGGCGAAAAAGAAGGCGCTGAAATTGATTTAGGTAAAAAAGAAGGAGAGAAGAAAGATGAAACAACTACTCAAGACACTACTAAGCCCGATGACTCACCTGAGAAACCTAGTGAGCAGTTGGATGTTCAAGAAAGCGAACCGGAGAAAAAAGAAGAAGTAAAAGAGAAACAAGAAAAAAAGGATACAGAACAAAGACAAGAGATGGATGAGTATAGTGAAGGCGTTAAAAAACGTATCGCTAAACTTACTCGTAAAATGCGTGAAGCAGAGAGACAAAAAGAAGAAGCTGTCACTTATGCTAAACGTGTAATGCACGAAAGAGACCAGTTAAGTCAACAAGCTACTACCTATGAGAAAGACTATACTTCTGAAATGGAGAATAGGATTCAATCATCTTTAGCAGCTGCTCAGGCTAAATTATCTGCTTCAAGAGAAGCCGATGATAAGAAAGCTGAGGTAGAGGCATTAACTGCTATCTCTCAATTGGGTTATGAACAAGGTAAACTTGCTGAAATTAAAAGTAGGCAAGCAATAGAAGAGAAGGAAGCAAAAGCTAGACCAACTCTTTCTACGCAACCACCACGTCAAACCCCTGCTCCAGATCCTAAAGCGGAGGATTGGGCAGAGAAAAATGAATGGTTTGGTAAAGATAATGCCATGACCTACACCGCTTTTGATCTTCATAGGAAACTTACTGAAGAGGAAGGATATGATCCGAAGTCGGATTCATATTATGAGGAAATAAATAAAAGAATAAGACTTGAATTTCCCCATAAATTTGGTAATACTACAGAAAAAACGACTAGTAGACCTACACAAAACGTTGCTTCTGCAACGCGTAGTTCAAAGACTGGTCGCAAAACTGTAAAACTCACACCGTCACAGGTAGCAATAGCTAAAAAGTTACGGGTGCCACTAGAAGAGTATGCAAGACAACTAAAACTCACGAAGGAGGAATAGCATATGAAAAAAGAAACAAATAAGTCTTCCCGTGCG
>Ga0209756_1000520_pt1 | contig 37800 bp, 72 predicted proteins | sample ETNvirenome_6_85_FD_184071 | JGI IMG/M metagenome (GOLD analysis project Ga0209756, IMG submission 184071) | Marine viral communities from the Pacific Ocean - ETNP_6_85 (SPAdes) (version 3) | ecosystem: Environmental > Aquatic > Marine > Oceanic | place: Pacific Ocean | collected 2013-06-19 | reverse complement strand
AGTGATGGAATTTCTTAGATTCTTGAGAGTAAATATAACAACTCAAATGACCCATAGGTTCGCCTTTAGAATTGAATATAGATGTATCACCTGCAACACACCAACAAAAACCCGCAGGCACGCCTAAAGCCCTCAAATAACTTACGATAACAACACCAAAGCCATCGCAATCGTCAATCCATCCTTTCTCTCTGATTTCGAATACAAAAGCCCATACTTCTGGACTTCCCCAATTCGGCCCGTCATGTTTGTAATGATAATATTCTCGGTGAATTTTTTTATATATTTTCGGGATCAAAATCTCATAGTCTTCACTACTACCCCAAAAACCCCATTTTTTTAAATCTGCAATAATCAAAGGATCATTAGGAGTGATCATCAAATTCACAGGAACCTTTATCTTTTGTTTAGAGAAAGGTAAACTCCTTGCATTCCAAGTAATTAATTTAGAGGGATATTTATGTAAAAGCTTCTTATCCAGATTATGAAGTTTTGATAGTTCTAATTTACGTTTGTATTTCTCGATCTCTTGCGATAACAAATGTTCGCTTTCTTCCAAATTGGATATCTTCTGGTCTTGTTTTTTGATCAAATTATTTTTATGTTCAAGATTAGAAATGAGTGCATTGTGATCTTTGGAACATTTTTTATTCTTATTAAATGAAAAGTACTGTTTCAATTTGACCAATATACTGAATAGAGCTTTCACCATTTTATCCGTGATAGTGTGCAAAACTTGTCAAAGTAGGAATGTTTTTTGCTGTTGCACTAATAGTTGTCTCGAAAGCAACCCTAAATCTCCATTTTATTTGCGTTCCTGCAACTGAAGCTTCAATCATTGTGTTAATATCCCCTGAAGTATAATTAGATCCGTTATTGGCACTTAATGCTATCTCTGAAGAAGAGACAGCACCTACACTCATAATAGGAGTCAAAAGTCCTTCTGCAGTTGTTGCGGTAGCAGTTACCGCTGAAGTAACAACATCTTGAGTCCCACTAATTCCTGATTCAGCATAACCAACATGATATATTTTCAAATCTTTAGCAATACTATTTACTCTCGTAAACCTCAAATACCAATTAGTAGTTACTGAACTTATATCCACATCGTTAGATAACAATGCATCGTTCTTATACACATCCATAGTTTCTCCCGATTTGTTGATCACTACACGGTAGAATTTTCGTGTAGCTGTCCCATTACCAGAATCAATATTGACATGTGTGGACCCGTTAGATATTTGTAATGTCCAATCTGCACCTGAATCACCATTGTTAGGGTCAACATCTAAGATAATTTCACTATTACCGCTAAAACTTCTACCATCAAAACCACTAGCACCATCACTGATAGCGGTATCTCCACCATCTGGTAAATTCAAATATCCGCCTGTCTCAGTCGTGCTCCCTGTAACTGTCCATTTTGTAGCGTCAATGCTAGCATCTGCAAAATCATCAAAAATCTGTGCAAATAAATAAGCGTCAAGATTAACATCATAATATGCAGTAGTGTTTGCAGTATCAATATTGCTTGTACTTGTTAGTAAATCAAGAGTTGCATGAAGTTGGTTTGTGATTGTAATACCATCTATCATCATTCTTAACATATTCGTTAAAGTAAAACTAGTGTTACTCAATACTTCATCAGCATCGCTAATATTTCCGTTCTTAAATCTAACTAATCCAAATACAATCGCCATTTTATTCTTTAACCCCTTTAATTAATTCTATCTTCATTATCATTAGGAAATCTTTAATTTCCAATATCCTACCATAAAGCTCTTCTTTACATTTAACTATCAACTTAGGCATACCACGAAAGTTTATGTTTAATGGGTAGAAATTCGAACAATCGTATAGTTCAATTAAATTCTTCAATCTATTATTGAGCAATTCGATACCTTTGTTTGTATAATATTTGTTTAACATTTTCTTTTGATTATCTGCAGGATATATGTTACAAGTTTTGGTCATTTTAATCTATCCTCTTAGTTGCGCCTTGAAATCTTATATTCCAAGCTACTGTGTTATCTTTTGATTGGGGTACGTTTGGAACGTGTCTTGAAGCAAGATCGCTATTACCTACTGCTGTTTTGATCAAACCCATCTCTCCAAGAGTTACTGGTAAAGTTCCAGGTTCTAAAGTATTAATTTTCCATAATTTGACAAAACCCAAACTACCGGAAGTCACAAAACTTGTTGTCCCGCTATCTATTGTTTTGTTTCTTGTACTTGCAAGAGTTCCTATTTGCACAGGGATTAATAAATCTACCTCAGTACCTGTTGTGGTTAGAGTTCCAGTCCCTAAAGTGATAAAATTGTAAGTGTCGAACCAACTTTGATTCATTTCTTGTAAAAATCTGTCTTGTAAATTTATAGCCATTGAATGTTCACCTTTGTAAGTTCAGATGTGCCAGATCCATTATTAATAGCTTTGTATTTCCAATTTGTGCCTGTTGAAGGTAATGTTTGAAACTCTGTTGTTCCAGCTTCAAAGTATTGATCAGTTCCACTATTGATTAATTGGATAGAATAATCGCTTGTACCCAAACCATAAGCAGTGGCCTTAGCCCTAGTGTAAATAGATTCATCTTTATCTACTATATTTGAAAAATAGCTACTACCTACTGCAAACTCATATCCTGTGCCTCTTGAATCATCAAAAAAGACAGAATCAGAACTACCTAGATCTGCAAACCAATGATCTTTATCAAAATTGTCAGTAAACCCATTAGAGGAATTAATAGTGAAAAGATCAGTCATTGGCTCAGAAGTTGACCCAGCACCCCACACAGAAGATCCCCACCTACCAACATCAGGATGACCCCATATCATCTTATCACCAATCTGGTATTGGCTCCTTACACTTATGTTCTCTACTTCGAAATATAAGTTCCCTCCCCAGAAGAAATATTTAACAATACTATCAGAGCCTCTTTTCTCCCTTTCTTCTCTTTTCTTTACTCTTAGGAGCAACCTTTTTAACAAATCGCTTGAAGTGTCCGGAAAATCTGTTGTAGTGATTTCCAAATAAATACCACTTACTCCAAAATTATATCTCACACCTACAATCTTGTAATCTCCATTAATTTCTTTAAAATTAATAGGCACTTTATTACCTATCTGCCAATTCGTGATCTGTGATTGAGAACTAATAAATACATTTAGGGAAATAATTTCTAAAGGTTGAGAATAATTGTTCAGATAATTTTGACCAATATTGAATGCATCTGCTTGACTTGTAATCTCTTCATTCTCAATTGTTTTCTCTACTGTGATGTTATATTGATCACGACTCGCACCATCTTGAACCTCATCATGGACTGCATTAAATGTTTGGTAAGTAACAGTACCATTATCACCATCAAAAGTAGAAGTATTAAATTTTATTTTCTTCTCTGCTACCTTAATGTAACCATCGTATAAAGTAGAATCACTGTAATCTGGTGATCCTTCTTTAGCAATACTTTTTCTAGAATCATTAATTAATATTTCAACAAAACTTGCAGGAACATGCGTTAAGGAGAATTCGGAGCTGCCAATACTCACCGTTCCAGTATCTACACGGTCAACAGGAATTTTTGCACCATCTACACTGACATAATTTGCAAATTTACTTACATCTTTATCGACCGTTGGAGATCCGATAATATTAGCATTTGTAATAGGTTCGCTGACTAAAGGAAAATCTCTTGTCTTAAGGTGAAGCTTCTTATCTTTGTCTACCCACCACTGCCGATCTAACAATTCAGCAATAAAATCATAAATCTCATTAATATATTTATTCTGATAAGCTTGCTCTAAAAATTCGTAAGTAGTATCTGGGATTGTTGTGTCATCATAAGTAATCTCTGGCACATATTCATCATTTATACTCGTTACAATTGTTTTCGCATTACCATTACCAAGATCAGACCTAAACTTATTTGTAGCGGTCTTTTTTAGATATCTGAAACTACTATTACCAAAATCTACAATGTACCTTTTGTTATCATCATCTTTTCTAAATGATGTAATTATGCCAGTAAATAAATGAACTTCTGAATCAAAAGTCAAATAAAATTTAATCTCTTCATAGTTCTGTAAAGTAAATGGGTAGCTTAAATCTAAGCTAATTACACCTTGCCCAACCGTATCATCCGTTCTAGTATCTAAAAAATTATCTACAATCACCCATTGGCTAATGTCATTTGATTCTATTTCGATTTTGAATTTCGGTTTTTTAGTCATTTAATTATTGTATTCTTCCCACACCATAGACAATTCTAATCTTCTTGACTGTTCAAGATACCTTGAAGGGCCAAAATTAGTGATAACGTAATTTCCATTTAAATTTGGATCAGTATCATGATCTAAAAAAATAACAGTCCCGCCAGCTAAATTTTTCCAAGTTTGTAAATCGGAAAACCTTGATGTTCCAGTTAAATGTAAGAGCACAGGAAACCTTCCATCATTCCGTTGAAGATAATGTTTATATCCACCTTCTTTATTAGAAGAATAATTTGTTCTCCAATTAGCAGGAAATACTTTTGAGAAACTAGATACATCAAAAAAACTCCCAGTAATGAAATCTGTATTGCTTGTAGGCGCAACAGTTTCAAAATAAGTGACTGTTCCTCCACCCTCATCTTTTATAGTAATCACCATTTATCCTGTTACCCCCATACCTATTGTTCCTTTTGTGTTTACTGCCATCTTTGAAGTGTTATCTGCTATTTTTAGTAGGATCTCTGCTTCTTTCTCAGAACTTGCAACTCCGCCACGACTCTCAATCTCAGAAATTGTGGCTCTTCCACCTTCTGCCTCGATCTCAGATCTTACTTGTCTAAATAATCTTTGTGAGGGGCTGAATCCTGCTGCTGTTTGTATTTGATTGATAGTAGTACTAAATTGGTTGCCAAAGGTCTTAATATTCTCACTAGCTTCACTAAATGAGGTATTTAACGCATCTAAATCATTCTTTAATTGTTTCTCTCTTAAATTAAATTCTGCCTGAGTTAGGATTTCATCTTTTCGTAGTTTGTTTAAATCTTTTAGCTTCTCTTCAATTTTAGATATTTCTTTAAGTCTTAACTCTTCTTGTTTTATGGCATCTGAAGTTACGCTTGAAGTCTCATCCCTAACTCGGTTTAATGATTCTTCGTTCCGTTGTCTTGTTTTCTCACGTTCTTCAGGAGTTAAACCAACTTCCCTAAATGCTTGTGCTAATTTAGAAGCTTCAGAGATTGCGTCCAATATAGGTTTGAAAAAGTCAACAAATGTTTTTAGTTGGTCTGTTACACCACCTAGATTTTTTTTAGTCTCATCGGTAGATTCATTTATGAAATCTAGAATAGTCAAAAATTCATTTAAAGAACGAGTAGCGGTTGTTATCCCTACACTAAAATCGTCGGCAGCCGCAACCTTTGCATCTTCAAGTCTTTTTCTTAGTTTTAGAAGTTCAATATTAAGATTACTCTTTAAATCACCACCAAGTGTATTGGCTTTTTTGTTTAATGATTCAATCGCCGCCGCAGTGAAAGCTGTTCTCTTTTCTGCTTCTGTAAGTTGGGATGCACTTTTTCCAATACTTTCCGCATATTTATCATAAGCATCTTCTGCCTTTACAATAATCCCTAAGTTATCTAGAATCAAACGGCTTTGTCTTCCAATACCTACAGTTATATCATTAATAGCTTCCGAGGTAGATCTTCCTGCTGCCTGTCCAACTATAGCCGCATTCTTAAATAGATTAGGAAGAGCTTCTTGATCAATACCTAGAAGTAAAGCATTGTTAGCTTTTGACATTAAATCGAAATTGCTTACCGTTCCCCTAGTAGCAAAGTCCAATTCCCTTAATAAGAAATCACTCTCAATTGCTAAATTTCTGAATCCTTGTTGAATAGGTTCTATTTGCCGTTTTGCATCTATTATTGATTTAGAAAAAGAAAATACTGCACTAGCTAATCTTTCAAAAGATAGAACACCTGCGAGACCAACACCTGCAAGTACACCTTGGAATGCACCAAAACTCTTTTGGGTTTTAGTATTCTCTGACCTTATATTTTTTTGTGCCTTACGAGTATTACGATCTATTCTATCAATAGTACTAGATACTTTATCCTTTGCAAGGAACTCAATCTCAGCTCTATTTTTTGCTACCATTTATTTTTTCGTAATCCCTCTCATCTTCAAGCATTTTTATGGCCTCTATTTGTTCTTCATCGCTCAATTTGTTCTTATCAGGGTTCAATTCCCAACAGTAACTTTCGATCATATCTGCAATCTCTCTTAATGTTAATAAGCCAATTGTGAATATATTATAACCAAACTTATGCATTAAATATTCAGTGGTGATTTTTTGTCTATTAGTGACAATATTAAGGTTTTTATCTGATTCATCAGATCTGTATTCTTTTTTTTTTCAGGCAAACTAATGCCGAGGATCTCATCGATAATCTTTCGTTTAAGTCTTGAAGTGTATTCATTAGATGGAGTAGACCATTGATTGAATGTAAATGAAGGGTTCAAACACTTTTTAGATAATATGTCTGCATCTTGATCTTGAGTTTCTTTTTTATCTAAGCCTTTAGTAATATCTTGCAGTATTGCAACCTCATATTTCAAGAGGGGTAAAATTTCAACCTCGATTTCCCCACAAGATTCATCGTACTTCTCTTGAAGTAACTCACTTACACGCAAATTCACTAATTTTTCTTGTTCGGTATCAGCTTTCTTTTGTTTGTATTCTTCAATACTGACTAATAATTGTTTATTTGATAAATCAATTGTTCTCTTTACGCCCAATATCTTACCTTTTTCGTCTCTTTCAAAAAATCTAATTTCTTTATCCATTGTAATCTACCTGTATCATTGAGCCATCTGAAGCCTCAACGTATTTCTTTTCTTGTTTCTTTTTTGATTCGTTTTTCTCTTGCAATTTAAACAACTTGAACAAGCTAAGCAACCCTGCAACACAAGGGCCATCATTATTACCAAAATATTTTCTACTGATTTCTCTAAACTCAATAAATGCCTGTAAACTGAAATTATCAATAATAACTGTACCTACCGCGTTGCCATCGCCAAAATCGTTCTTGCATCTCCATCTGTTTAAAACGTCTCTTCTTTCAATTTCTGATAAACTTCCCAAATATGAAGCATCGAAATTGTCTTGATTCTTATTTTCTTTATGCATATAATTCACCTTCTAGTTTATTTAAATAAAAAAATAAAAAATGTTGATGATCTAACTTGTGGTATCGGTATCATGAACTAATCGCCAGTAATCGCATGTAAATTTAGCGTTTAGTCTCCATCCACTACCTAATGGTGCCTGCGGAGTTACTACTAAACCTTTTGCGTTCTTTGCAATTATCTTCATAGCTTTGTTGTTATTTGTCGCGGGTGTTGTAAAATGAATGTCTCTTACCGTGCCACCTGCATTAGTCAAATCCCAATATACAGCGCTACCAGTTCCACCAATAGCTTCATTTACATCAGTTACTAGACTACTTGTCCCATAAACTGCATCTAATAATCTTGCAACGGCATTATCTGTCGCAACACAAGGGAAACTTACAGTATTTTCTCCTTCTTGACCAGCATATGAATATGAACTGCCATCACTCGCTGCTAATTTTTCTGTTGCTGCTTCACCAACAACAATATCTGGATCTTCTACTAAAATCGCTTTAACATCACTTGAACCAATTTCTAGCTCCATAGTTGTTCCTTTAACAACAAATGATGCTCCTACACTTAAATCTACCATATTTTATTATCCTCCTAAGATGTTTGTTCTTATTCTAATTGTGCCCAGTCGAGTTTGCATTCTATCTGGGTCTTTAATATCATCTGAAAAAAGTATTTCATTATTTGCCCAACCACTAGTAATAGATTGATTATCACTTTCGAATAATTTTCTAATTCGATCAGCAGTCTTTAAACTCAAATCAAAAGGGTTTTCCTCTACCCAAAAACTAATCTGAGACGTAATAGAACTTTCATTCTGCCCGTCTTGATTGTTTCCTTGTTTTCCTGTTAGTGTTGTAACTTTATCAATTACTATTCGAGGAAGTTTAAAATTAGGAACGCCATCAGGACTAAGTTTCTCATTTGCTGGTCTTTGTACAAATACATGGTTTACTGCATTAGAAGTACCACTAAGGCCTAATATTGTCACCATCAAAGAAGTATCATTCCTCATAGTATCTCTTAGATATACGAGAGTGTCCTTTTCAAAAGTATCATAATCTGCCATAGTTCCACAACTGGATTTGCATTATATCTCCAACGAGATGAAATTTAAAGAATTCATTAGTTTATATATGATATACGAACATTACTTTTTGAATATTCCAAGCCAACTTTCAAGAGTCTTTTTAGAAAAACTATCAATTTTCCCTGCTGCACGATTAACACTTCGTTCCATGAAAAACTGAGGGCTTTGTTTAGATGTCCCAAGATTAACAAATCTAGCGTAATTTACGAACAAAGCAGGAGATCCTTTCCCGGTAATACCCCCTGTAACAAATTTCACACTTAAAGTAGAAGAATCACTTATGACCCTTGCAGTACTTGCCAAGTTTCCTGTTCTCCGAGGAATAATGCCTGCTTGCCCTTCTCTTTTAGACTCTTCAGCAAACTCTTTAGCTATCGAAAAAGAAGCTTGAGGGAATTTTCCTTTAAGTTGTCTCAGTCCCTTAAGCATCTGTTCAGCTTTTATATTGATCCTTATGTTAACAACCATATTAACTATTATTCTGTCTGTTTGCAAATACGTTCACTCGAGTAAATTTCTGTTCTATTTCAACTGCCACAAAAGTACCGCCAGCATAATTTAGCTCGTCCGATACATTAATTTGTGTGAAATCATTTTCAAAACAAAATTTCTTACTTGACCTTGTGACAATACCGCCCAGGCTTTCAAGATCAATTTTCGAAGGTTGAATTACAAGAGCATAACGGTTCGTGCCAGTAGTTTGATTAATGGTATTTTGGTCAGCATCAAATTGTGGGTCTGTTCCGGAATATAATGTCACAGCCACAGAAGTACCGAAATCACGTATTTTATTGTTGATTGAAGAAAAATTCACCCTCATCTTCAATAGTTTGGATCAGAATCTCTTCTTGGCCGAATATTATTATCGGTGGTGTCATAAAAGAAATCTTTATTGATCGAAGTTTTCCTTATGCCTATATTGGAAGTACTACTCGACAATCTTAATGCACTAATTCTATTTTCATATGCTTTTAAGAATCCTTCAGGTCTCGGTCTGCCGATCTTGACATTTTCAATCCTTTCAGCAGGAGATAACGCATCCCAAGTTAAAGCTATCAAATAACAAGTATAATAACGGAGTGCCATCTCATCACTCTGGCCAGTATCTAATTTAGCATCACTTATAGCTTGAGTAATATGGCCACTCTTCAAAACAGTAGTATCTTCAATCTGTAAAGTCAACCTTATGCTTGCTTCTGTTGGATCTGCCATCTAATCATCACCACAATCTTTTCCCGCCATTAAAGGGTTTACAAGAACACCATCTTCAGCACACCAATCAATATATTTTTGTTGAGCAGCTAGGAAATCATCAGAGTGGAAATATTCGAAATCTGCTTTGTTAAATATCTCTGCCGCCTTAGACAATTTAATAGAATCTTTCTGGTTTCTTTTTGTATGAATGGGATATTTAGATGCTTTTTTGATAGCACCATGAGTTAAAACCTCCCACCAAGGGACTTTTTTCGTTTTATCAAGGGCATCAGGAGGAGTATAACGATAATTCCAAACTGGTAAGAAAAGATCGTGCTTCAAAGAATATCTAACCACTAAATACTTTTTAACTTCTGACCGCCGGATAAGTTTTAACCATTTGTCATCTAGAACTGGTTTAGTATTAAATAAGCGAATTACTTTACTATTTCCTGCTTTTTGACGAATAGATTCAACTCTTTTTACCTTGGCTATGTGGGTTCACCTCATAAGTTTGCATGTCTCTGATCTCCTCACTGAATCGAACAATAGCCTCATTAACTACCACCCATTTTGTATTTTGAACAAGTGTTTGTAATAGGCTAGCCTCTTTATCTTCCAAAATCAATGTTCTTGATTCTGTGTCCCATGCTTTCTTTGCTTTATTGAGAATATCAATTCGACTGGACATCTCAGTGACATTCAACCCACCGGATCTTGCCGCTATATAATTCAAACAAACACCAACAAAAGTAACAGTATTGGCAAGCTGTTTACTATTCTCATTTACTTTTGTATTTTCATATTCTTTTAATTCTAATATTTTCATTGTATCACCATTCATATATTAAAAATCGGAACTTTATTAATTTTTCCAATTAATTTTTTTCTGATCTGATTTTTCTTATGCCTTCAATTCAAACTTAAATTTTATTGTATTTCTTGAACCATAATAAAACTATATCCGTCAGAGGAGATAGATGGAGAGTTCACCACAGCAGTGCAACGTAATTCGTATTCAGTTGCAGCAGTAGGATGTACAAAAGCAGTAGCATTAGGTTGATCTCCAGTTGTTGCCCAATTACAGTCTCCAGCACCTTTAATACCAATAAAAGCAGCATTAGTCACATCGTACCATTGATACTCGCTTACATCTTGATCATTAAGACCTGTTCTTAATCCGCTACTTAATTTATAGTTCCCCGGTTGTAAAGTAAACCTACCCACGTTAGTACTAGTATCTAAACTAATTTTGTTAGTTGCAGGAGATTGTTTTTGTACGGAATTGAATTGTATTCGTACACCCGCAGCCATGTTATAAGTACTACTAGAACGGCCAGCAATACAATATTCTTTAATGTCTTTTGTGATCCAACTCGCAGCAGCATAGCAATGAAAAATAACTGTAGTGTTTGGAGGGATCTTGGTCGAAGTATTGTTTCCTGCACCTAAATTTTGACCACTTGCAGGGAAGATTTGTAAGTTTTTTGCACCATTATTAATTACAATGCACATTAAACCGGCGTCTGCACTAGGTAAAGTCACCGTATCGTCATCGTTTGCACAAGTTGAAATCTCATTAATTACTTTAGTTAATGCTTGTTGCCCTTGAGTTTGTGTAACTGATGCAGTTATCCCTGCATTTGAAGAGAACGGTTCATTAATCGCCCCTGAATCGTCAAATAAAACATTTCCGCCTTTTGCCATATCATATCACCTATTAAATTGCAGTCCTACTCATTTCTCGCCACACTGTACCATCATACGCTACCACTAAAGTATCTCCTGCTGTTGCTGCAAAATCTGCACTGGAAGCTAATGCAAATTGTGCGCCTGTACCTGCGGTCGCATGCTTAACAGTAACAGAACCATCAAATTGTAACATGATCGGAGTTCCTGCACTGATTGGGCCTATTGCCATAGTATTGATTTGAGTTGTACCAGTAACATCACAGTAATTAGAGTCAGGAGCAGACATATCATTAGCGGAAGCGAGGTCTGTTCCTTTATTTGTTAAAATTAATCCGGCTGAAAGAGATAAATTTCCAGCTGCTGAAATACGCATAGTCTCTCGAACTGCGCCGCCAGCACCTGGCATTTGTTCCCATACAAACGCCATACCAATATCGCCAGCAGCAGGTGACGCATCGTCAACCTCTGCAGAGAATTGTGCAGCAAGAGTTGCAAAATCTACACCATCATCAGGAAGCCATCGAATGCCACCAACGCCATCATTATCATTTACAATAGTATTTGAACCAATTGTACCGTTCCTACTTTTTACAAAATCAATATTAGATTTACTTGCATCAGAACTAAACCGACCCATAATAAATGTTGAGTCTGGCCCACCTGTACCTAAAAGTTGTAATTCCCCGATAGCTGAAGAAGTGATCTGAGAAGTACCACCAATAATTAATCCATTACCGTTTTCAATTAGAACATCTCCGCCAATAGTTGTTGTCCCGGAATCATCAACTTTAAACTGAGAAACGCCTCCAACTTGTAAATCCACTAAATTAACTATGTCCCACCCAGTCTTATCGGTTTCAGTGATGTCCATGAGCAAACCATTGAACAAATCAGAACCACCCGCGGCACCAGTATCATTTAATGTTCGTTTAATTTGTAACGCAAAATCGTTAGTACCACCAGAAGTTAAAGAAAGAGGCTCTAATGAAATACCGTTATTTGCTGTAACTGGAGCAGAACCAGTACCCACATTTGCACCTGCACTAAAAACATAATTAGTACCGTCATGATACCTAGTCCCATATAAATTGTTACTCACATCAGGGTCAGTAGCATCGTGAATGTGTTCTGTTGGGTTGGTCTGGAACGTGTCGTGATCGTGGTCTTTTAATACGTTCCCCCCTGAAATTATATTGATAACATGATTGCCATTACCATCGCTATCTCCCGCAACGAAACTCATACCTTCATCAGTATCATAAATAATACCTGCACGAGTTGCAGCAGTCCCCAAAAACTGCAATCCTGCTGCCTTACCTACTGCAGGCCAAAGAGGTTGACTCGTTCCCATTTTAAGCCTAGCATCAACAAGAACATTTGAAAGCGCGGTATCAACAGTGAAAATATCTCCTGCGTCTCCATCCTTACGAATCAAGAGTGCTTCAGCATGGTCAATATCAATAATTACTTGACCACTCGTAGTAGCAGACACCAAGGTGGTTGTTCCAGTAACTGTAAGATCATTGTTAATAACAATAGGTTGATCTGTCGTTCCGCCTATCTCTGTGACTTTTTGGAGGTCAGGGATTTTATCTAATCTATTTGCTCTCATTTTGCAAGTATCCTATAAGAACCTGTTCCTGAATCGCATCTGACGCCAATTGTATTGACATTATATCCTTCAAGATCTAAACTTTCTCCATTTTTGATTTCAATATCTCCATTAGAAAGATTAACAGTTTCCGAAACTATGATTTTTACAGCATCTGGGCCGTCACTTACGACATAACCGGATTGTGCATTACGGTTAATGCTCGCATTTATTGAATGACTATCAGTTCCATCACCTGGAAGAATTTGACTAGTACCAAAAGAGAAATAACTTTTTCCATAATGGGGGCCGGTAGCAAGTGACTTATTAGGTGTGAAGGGTAACGCTACAGAATCCGTTCCACTAAGGGTTCTTACCTCAGGAGTATATTTCCCATGTACATAATTTTGAGCAGTAGTATCGAGACTATCAAATATAGTGGATGTCATTGAATTATTTTACCTCTTATTTCTTGAAAGTTCTAATTCTCTTAGTTCTTCAATTAGACTTTCTTTAGTTTTACGTAAGTTGAGAGTAATACCATACGTCTTCTGTGCATAATCTCTCAATTGAATTTTATTGTAAGTGTGATGTTCAGAGATCTTTTCTTCAGATTTAGACCTTTGTTGAGGTTCTAACTTTTCCGATAAACTCTCTTTCTTCTCTGTAACGCTTTCTTTAGTTACTTCAACCATAGACAAAGTTCCATCCTTGATCAACCTTTGAACGTTTTTTTTAAGATAATCTTCTTCCGAATATTCTAAGATAGCTCCTTTTTCAAACGTTTTCGTACCATTAATAATTCTTCCACCATTTAATTTTAGTTTGTATCTTTTTTCCATTGTTTTCACCTATATTTTAAAATAAAAAAAAATAAAAAAGTTAAGGATTAGTTATCCCATGTAATTTTAACAATACTTGTAGGAAACGGTGCTTCTACTGTTCCCATTCTTGCTTTAACCTTAGCACTTACCATCTCGTCATATTCTACTGATTGGTTAGGTTTGAATATAGCTTCTGGCATAATACCTACTGGAATTCTTACTAAGTTCTGATCTTTTGGAATTAGTAATCCTGTGGCTGCTGCAAGTGTAGTATCATCTGAAAGTGATCCACCAGCGTCAAGGTCTGCTTCAACTTCAAACGAAAGGTTCGGATGTTGTCTCTGAGCAATTGTTAGCCAAGTTTCGTTACTGAATGTGTTACCGATATTTTGGAATTTCTTATATTCAGCATCCGCAAGGACTAATGAATAAGGTCTTCTCCTAAACCGTACAGGGATTGCATTAACTGCCTTTGTAACCTCATCAGCTAAGTTTAAGTTAGCAGTATCAAGGTCACTTCCTGTAAAAGAAGTAACTCCTGAAAGAGTTAATGCGCCCGGAACACCAAAGATAGAATCTCCAAGATATGCAACTTTGTTCATCTTCTCATCAACTGCACGTTTAGATCGCTCTACATGTTCAGTATCAAGAGGTCGTTGCCATGCTCGACTATTCTTCACATCTTCTAAAGGAATCTCGAATTTTACTCCGATCTTATAGATGTCAGTACTTAGTTCTGAACCGCTTACTTTGATTCGAGGATAGGTATCCATCTTTCTAAGTAACTGTGCAGATCCAGAGTCGTCATCAGCTACTCTATATTTGTGAACCTCGGCTTCAGGGTTAGACATCAAAACCATAGGAAAAACTCTTGAAAAAGTTAAATCCAGATCAGGTTGACGTGCTACTACTTCGTTAATTACTTCAAGTTCTCTCTGAAATAAGTAAGAGTTATCATTTGCTTGTTTTCTCATCTTTTTCCTCCTTATAATTGCACGAACTCGATCTTAGCGCCACTTCCACCAGATTGAAGTGCGATCCCTACGATCTCTTTTGCATTTAATCCGTTTGAAGCAGGGTTTGAATCTCCGCTAAGTCGGCCATCACCAGATCTAATTGTCAAGATGTCTCCTTCAGTCACGCTTGTTCCTGCAAAGTGTTGTAGTACTGGGCCTTTTAATGCTACAGTTAATTGTTTTCCTGCTGCATAAGTTGCTGCTCCAGAACTTGCTTCCCAACTGTCATCAGGCATAGCCCAACCAATTGTGTTAGTACCAGAAGTTGCTAATTGAACTCCTCTTTCGGATCCTGAAACTAATCTAACTGGTACACCCATAGTTAGAGCACTTGATCCTCGATTGTAAAATGTTACTTTTTCAGTAATGTTTAACCCATTAAATGGAAATAATACATCTGCCATTATTGCTTCCCTCCTTGATCCTTACCAGAAGTGTAGTTGCTAAACGCTTTCATTTGGTAAGCTTCGTCCACTTTTTTGTGGTTTTCTTTTGGCCCTTTCATGTCAGCACCAAGATCAAATGATTTTTTATCAGATGAGTTAGATACTAAAGAATCGTATTGTTTTAGTAACTGTTTATCAGTTAGACTATCAAAAGATACTTGCATTTCAGGGTATTTTTGAATTAAATATGATCGTGCACTATCGACTTTAACTTTTCTTTCTTCACGATATTCTTTAAGTTCGTTCTTTAAAGAATCAATAGTTTTTCTCAGATCGGAATCTTCAGATCTTGCACTTTCTAGAGATTCTGCTGCTTCAGTTTTCTCTTCTTCTAATTCTTTTGTTTTTGCCTCTGATTCCTCGAGTTTCTTTTCGGTGGATTCGAGTTTAGTTTCAGATTCAGCTACTTGTTCTTTAAGTTCTGAATTCTCTTTTTCAAGTTCATCATACTTTTTTTTAATTTCGTTATCACTCATTTTTGAGTCCTCCTTAGACATCTTTTGTCTTCCAATAACTGGCTTAATTGATTTAGTCCCTTCAATTGATTGATCAGCTCCAATCCCTGCAAGTGGTGAAGGTGCTCTTCCAATACCTACATGGCCGAATTCATCGATTAAAATTGCAGTGTGATCTAATTGAATATTTTTTTGGATGTAATCGTACTTTTGACCGAAAAAATCTCCATTTTCGTTTTCGTGTTCGTAACTAAAGCCAATAGAAACATCAACAGCCTCTTTATTTTGTAGTTTTTGTTCAAGAGCTTTCGTTTTAGGAATTCTTGGAACAACAAAATCAGCATATTTTTTACGTTTCTTCTTTTGATCGTTCTTCGGTTTCGAAGGATTAGTCATAAAACCAGTTACAAATTTTGATCTCTCTTTAGTGTCCATCTCTCCCAAATGTTTAACAGATCCATCTTCACCTCTCGGGTGTGAAGGCATCTCTGACATGATTGTTAGAGGCACATTATCAACATCAATTTTAGAAATTTCATCGAATGATTTAAACGCGAAACCATCATCATACCTTTGTACCATCTCAACGGCAATCGGCACGTTATAGATAATAATATTATTTTCATCTATTTCAAAATCAAATGAAGATAAATCAAAAGCATCGTGGTTTTTTCGTTTCATTGTTATGTCTTGAGATTTGAAAAATTCTATCTCTCTAAGTCTTTTCTGAGCAGCAGATTTTGTACTAAAACCTTTAGATAATCGTTTTCCTTCTTTACTAAAGACAAAGTAAACCTTACCGATCTTCTTAATTACCATAATTGACCACCTTTATATATAATATACAAACATCATTGCTTAAATTTCTCTAATTGATTTTCTGAAAGTGTTAGCGGAACAATACGTGACCTACAATTTATATGGAACGGTTCTCCAAAATCTCCTGTAGAAAACGGTTGACCTATTTCTACAATCTCACCATTCAAATGTTGACAAATGGGAGTGGTCTTATCATCAAGTACTGCTTGAACTTGTTTATGAGTAACAAGACCAGATTCTTTGTAACCAAATTCCAGTGCAGTACCCGTTACTCTTGTATTCTCTGTTGTAGCAATAGTACCTAACCTACCTATCTTTTTATCAAATATAGACTGAATTTCTTTCTTAAGGCCAGTATTTGTAAAAGGAATATTATTCAAGCTTACATCAGTCAAAAATAAAGTTATATCTTTCTCAACAGAATCTAATAGTTCTGAAGTTAAAGTAAATGTATTCTCCTTCAGAATATTTGAGAGTTTAATCTTCTCCGGCATTGTGAAATCTAATTCTTTAAGTGCGAGCTCTTTACGTACAAAATCTAAAGATCCGTTGAAAGTGTCATCAATATATTTACTCACAATTAACCTATATACGTCTTTATCATTAACAAAGATCTTACCCATCCTTGTTGTTATGGGTTTGAAATTGTTCTCAATAGCATCATTTTCAGAAGAATCAGTATTATAACCAACAAATAAACCCACAATTATGTCTCTTGTAGCTTTATATTTTCTTAATAAGTCTCTCTTAAATTTACTCTCGACCTTATCAAAGAACTTGTCCCTTTGTCCAAATTTGATGTTTTGTCTGAATTCTGCCTTGGGAAATCTACCATCCTGATCGGAAGTGACCTCCACACTAGTAACCTCTGGAGCACTAGTATTTTCAAACTCTTTCAATGAATCATAACTTTTAGTTAGAACAGACCTTACTTCTTGCGCTGAAAATACGCCATTCAAGATTAATTTTTCATAACTTTGTGCGTCTTGTGAGAAATTTTGTGATATTTGTTCTTGAGATTCTTCAAATAAAGGATTCCATAAGAAGTCTTCACTTTTAACAGATACTTTAAGCAAACTCATCTGTTGCATATAAATAGGTTGGATTTCTCTTTTTTGGATTGAACTCAAATCACTATAATAATCTTTCAGATTAGTCTCAGACCCACTTACCGCCCCAGCAACAACGCCTTCAAGTAGAGCTTTTGGAATTTCTAACGCAATACAAGCATTAGTGAAACATACTTCCCAATATTCTTTTGGTTTAAGAGCTACTCCTTCAGCCCCTACGAATTTAAGATTAATTCTTTCATCAGAAACAAATCCAGTCTCACTATTAATATCTTTGAGAATTCCAGAATTTCTTATAAGTTCTACTTCATCAGTATTCGATCCATTCACTGTTAATTGAACTGGATCCTTCACAGTAATATGTGGGAAACCTTGAGCAGTCCTGAAAAATGATTGGCCTGTTGACCATAACACATTATCACATACGAAAAGAGAATTATAAGCAGGTTCTAAAGAACTTTTTTCATTATCGTCTCTTGAAACCCGTATAAATCTAGTATGGTGGATTTTAGTAGTATCGCCTTGAGTTTTATAAATTTTGTAATAATCTTCAGTTTGTTTATCGTGGAACCTGTCTTGTTCTACCCAAGCACGAGGGATAACGTAAAAATAATCTATTGGAGCATTAGTATTAGCTTCTTGATCTGGCTCTCTACCATCAGCGTATGCAATATAAATTAAACAATAACCGCTTATTCTCGCATTTTTGTAGGCAAACCAATTAATATCATGTAAATTATACTCATCAATCTTAGATAACATCTCTTTATTTTCAGTCTCAAAAAGATTATCAAATAAGTCGTTACAAATTTTATTAACAGCTTTCCAACCAATCCCACCACGATAATACAACCCTAAGAAATCGTTATTGTTGAGACTTCTTTTCCAAAATTGGTTATTTGCGAAAAATGAAGCAGGAAGCGATGGTGCTTCGAGTCTTGTATCTACACCTTTGCTACTAAGATCTTCTGGCATTGTCTTCAAAAAACACTCTCTTTTTATATATGATATACAAACATTACTCTTTAAACTTGATAAATTTCACCCCGTAAGGCCTCCCGCTCTTGTAAACTAAGCGATCCGCCCGTACAATATTATCATATTTTTCCATTGTTTTGATTATCCTATGAGAATGTTGATCAGTTATCTCAAATTCATACATTAAATCCCTAGCACAAATCTCTTTTTTCAGTTCCAATAGTTTAAATGCTTCTTGTAATGTGTTCATGTTCTCCCCTCTTTTTTTTCTTTACAATCCAGATTACACTGGCCTTATAACTCTTCGTTCCCTGGATGCCGACTTATGTCTTTAATCATCCCCATAGGATAAACATAAAACCAACCCGGAATAAATGGTTTCTTCTTTTTCTCTGATGGTTTAGGTAATGGATGGATGTTTATTATCTTACCAAACCTATGCATTAACCATTTAGTAAGTACCCAGAACCTACCTTCTGCAAAAGATCCTTCCTTGTCTGCCTTAGGTTTTTTGAGAACGTCCCTTAATTTAATCGGATCGCCTACATAACCATAACTAGAGACACCTAGATCTTTCAGATAATGAGGTATAACTTCTTTTTTTATCCTAAAGTTGTACATCCTCACTTCACTAACATGGGGGGAGTTGAATCCTTTTCTGCCACCTTGGAATTGATATTTACGTTTGTTTATAGCATCTACGAGACGCTTATGTTGTTCAGGGGGAGCATCTATTGCAACCATTACGTGTGCCATTATTGTTTTTGCTCCGACTTACCATCTTCTTCTTGTTCGTAATAATTTTTAATGCCTTCATTCCAGATTGTTAGTTTCAAATTCTCCAATATACCAACCTCTAGAGTCACCGGCAGATCATATTTCTTAAAACATTGAAGTACACTATTCATACATTCAGCTATTTTCTCTGCATCTTTAGACTCAAACCTAAACTTATATTTTTCAGTATCCATTTTTTTCTTTAACCTCAGTAAATTTTTTTATCATTTGTTGGTGAACTTTTTCTGCTTCGTCTTTACTAAAAACTTCAGTAAAATCAAACATCTGGACAGGGTAATAATAACTTAAAGGATTGTGCCCCTCGCAAAAAACCTGCCCGTACTTTGTATCCTTATCATAAAATGCACAAACAATAAAGAAAGGATCAGTATTATTTTTAGGGATAATAAAATGTTTAGCATATAATTTCGGATTGAAATTTTCTGGTTCTTTATCCGATCTTTTCATTATAATCTCACTCCACTAAATTCTTTGTTTAATTCTTCTGGAGGTACAGATTTATGTTTTGACACTATATCTAGTGTTTTGGCAATAATCCGCTCTTCATTATCTTGAATATGTTTATCTACCACTGGCAACACTTTAGAAAGCATCTCTTGTTCTTCACTACAAAATTTTGCTCTAAGTGGTCTAACAAACCTACTATTAACATTATCTTTCTCAATATTTTCGATATTGATATACTTCTCTGGAAAAGTGATAGTAAATGGAGACAGACTACTAATGACACAATCATAAACAATGTATCTCAAAGCATGATACCCTAAACTTACTACTGAGTTAGCAAATCTCGGGCTAGGATCATTAGTATAATCTAATGCCATATAACCTCTTAAGCCTACCCTCAACCTATGATCAAAAGATAAATCAGTTCCATACTGTAAGATACATTTTCCTTCATTTGTATATACTGAAAAGTCACAATTAGGAAATATGTAATTCGCAACATAACCATAATTCCCTTCCAAGTTACCTGCACTATTAGGAATATGTTCACCAAAAGAAAAATAATTTGTCTCTTCCGCAGGAGCAAGTTCTTTTTTAGGTACAACTGGTTGGTTCTCTGGCGAATGTGCTTTTTCCTTTGCCTTTTTTCTTCTAAACCATTTTTTTATTTTCATTTTATAAACCCCCAAGAAGCTATCCTTTGAGAACCAACTCCACTCTTAAGATGTTCATGGCCCAACACAATACAAAAACCAGCATCTGGATGTTTGCCATTCTCTACAATCTTCATATTCTCGTTATAAGTCCAACTTTCAAGCTCTTCGATCAAATCATCAGCCTGTTCAGAACTTTTCATACACCCAGAGACTAAATAGAGTTGTTTGTTCTCAAACGCAGTACCTAACCTAGATATTGCGGCCTCTTTATTGATTGTCACCATATTGCCAAAGTTCCTATTGGAGTTCTTCTTGAACTTATCTTTAGCAGTAGTGTCGGTGTTACCAGTCCAAATAGGTTTTAGTGGCAACCTCAAATTCTTAATATCATCAGTAAGTTGTAGTAGTGAATTTACTTCAGCAACAACAGAGTCACATTGGAATTGGTCGCAATATTTCTGCATCCTAGAGAAAACTTCTTGTTTCCAGTTAGGATAATCTCTCGGTTGAGCTTCCCATAGTAGTTGAATACCTATATCGCCAACGCCATCTTCGAACATTAGAATACAAGCAGTCTTATCAGCTTCAGGAGATTTACTAAAACTAAAATCCCATACAGTTATGCACCGTTTCCAAGTAAGATAACGCCTAGAGAAGTGTCCGAGTGTAGCTCCTTTCTCTTTGGCCATGTTAAGAAACGTCTTAGGGATAACACTATCTTGAGATCCTTTAATATCTAACATATATTCCCGAGTGAAAGGAATCTTACCTTGTTCAGCATACGTTTGCATGTAACCTTTCCAACCGAATCTTTTCTTACCAAGGCATAATCTTTTAAGAGAATCTTCTTCTTTCTTAGTGAGTTTGAACTTATAATCTTGGTTTTTCATCAACCATTTACATCTTGCGCTAAAACTGTCTAAGTGGATATTGTTTTTAGAATAGATTGTCTCAACTATGGATTTGAAAGAGTCATAATCTTTGATCGCTGGGTAACTATGTATAGTGAAAAAACCTAATTTTCTGATATTCCTTCCTAAATCTTTGGGCCTTACTGGAGTCAAGATTACTACTAAATCAGCTTTAAGAGATTTCAAAGTAGGGATAATATCATATTGGAAAGTTCTAATACATTCATTATCAGACAATTTGCTTTGTTTCTTTGCTACAGGATCATCAAGTACAGCTTTATTTACGTGCAATCCGCTCCATTCTTGTTGCATACTACGGAAATGGATCACTGCACCATTCTTAAGGACTATCTTGTCTTGGTTCCATTGAGTGTTACTTGTAGATGTCGCAGTCTTGGTATCTAACCTCGCAATACTATCAGGCACGAATTCACTTCTCAAGTAAGGAGATTGTAACAAATGCCTCTTGATCTTATCAGCTCTTTCTTTTGTTTGGCCGTTAGTTGCAGAACCTACAGCTTGTATTGGATATTTAACAGTACACGCATCATAGATTGTTAAGAATTCTGCCAAGAACAAACTCTTACTATGGCCACGTGCGATTTCTTCAAGTAATCTTAGCATAGATCTGTTGGGTTTGTCGAAAGGTTCACGATTGTTAATTATCTTGTTCCATTCTTCGTAATAGTCTTCCCTTTGGTAACTTGTATCTAAATAAGGCACTAAAAAGTATTCGCACCACTCCAAGAAGTTATCTTTCTTTATTGCGAATTCTAACCTTTCAACATCTATCTTAATTTCTTCCATTATCTCTTCTTTTTGACCCCTTGGCTTCCGATGGAACAACTAAACGCCAGTGACAGCATTATAGTCGTAAATCTTCTGGTTTTCCACAGGAAATGTACGCAGTAACCTTTTGCCTGTTATTTGAGTTTGTGCGTGCATCGGAAATAAAACACGTTTTTGGTCTTGAAAACTATATATTAGACCGCTAAATGCCCGTCGGAGGATTAGGATCTCACGGTTAAATCCTATATCCTACAGGACACACGTGCCAAATTCCAAATAGCACTTTTTTGATTCCTTTATATACTGTTTAGTGTTTTTGTTACTTCTGGGTTATCTTTTTTAGGTTTTTTAGTGGTTTTCGGCTCAAGTGTAACTTCCCCTATGGCCTTTTTTACTAGATCAACATTAGCACTAAATACTAATACCTCACCTGATCCTTGCTTCTTCAAGAATTTTAATACATTTCCCTCAACTTTAACTCTCATTTTGCACCTCGTTTAATGTCTTTTCCCTTCATACCATTCAAACATATCTTTTCTTAATTTAGCCATTCTACCATCTGGATGTGTAAATATGATCCTTTCAACATATCCTTGCTTGTCTCCTTTTTTCATAGCATACAAAGGCATCAATTCCTTGAACCAATTAGAAATTGTTCTAAAATCTTTTGGATATTTGCCCCAAGATTTATACAGTAAACTCTTTTTAGCATAAGTATTGAATGGAATCCAAAGGTGTTTATCTAATTTGTAAGGGTTCCCATTTACCTTAGGCCCAATTAATTCTCCAAACCACTGTCCGTCTGGAAGTTCTAAATATCCTCTCTCATTAGATTCTAATAGCCCCTCAACAATAAAACGCTTAGATTTATCAAAGAAAGTCACTCTATTCTTTCTATTCCAAATTGAAGTAATATTCCCTTCTTCAATCACTACACTCACATTTGTGCCGTGTAATTTCTCAATAGCCATTACTAATTCGTCTTCAAAAACCCATTCATAACCTTCAGCTATTTCTGGAGTCACTAAAAAATTCTTTCCATCTCTTACGAACGGAGAATGTAATTTTGGCATATCTCTTATTTCCACTTTATTCCTCTTTTTTAGCCGCGTCAAGCACTTTTCTCACCTTAGGCATACAACACTTGCAATCTTTCGTGATCGTCACCAGTTCGACGTTTATTCGCTCAATACGGTTAATATTTATGTCAATATTGTGATCTATTTTAAGTTTCCCACCATGGTGAGCCTTGTGCCACTCTAAAAACCGTTGAGATACAATGTTCATTTTGTTCATATCTTTACCAGCAAGACCTTTCATTATATGTAAATAACCTAAAATGTCTATGGCGCTTGTTTGGGCGTCTTCTGTTAATGAAACTAACCTTTCTGCGTTCTTATCATCTAAGCCTTTTTCTTTCATCCAACGTAATTGTTGGGCTAATTTGCGCTTAGCACTAGGTGTACTTCCTGCCTTAACTTTAATAGCTCTATTAGTGACCACGCTATCACCACGCTTAAATTGTGTTGCTTTGTTAGGGAATGTTCCTTTTTTCTTCTTCGTCGCGACCATTGTAATCTCTATATCCTACCCTACAAAACAAGGTATATCATTCTCTTTATGGTCGTCTTTATGAACGTTGCAATTCAAAATATATTTTACAAACCCTGCGTTAATGCTAAGGTCTTTACCTATTCTGATAAATCCGTCTTTGATTTTGGTATCTTTATGGTCAAAGTCTGTATCTACATGCATTAATTCGTTATTGTTGAATATTATATCAATTGCCATTTTCTTTCTTAATTTCTACTAATTTGTAAACGCCGCAATGACAGATAAACCTAGCTTTGCTCGTGACTTTTAAGTTAATGTCTCGTTGCCGGATTAATTCCACATATTGCCAACTGTGTTCGTGCACGGCCATTATATCTTACACCCATTGAGTATTTTTTTGATGCCGAACTTTAATAAGAACCGACTTTGAGGCTTCTTTCTAAAATAAAGTTCTTTAATTTGTGAAATTGTCAAATTTTCGTGTAAGTACCCAACAGATAGTTGTTGCACATTTAAATTTTCGCCATAGTCAATTAAACAATCTATATCTAATCGAGCGTTATTGTGAAATGATGATAGAAAAAAAATGAAAATGAGTGCGAAACAAATTAAAGAAATTGACAAAATTAGTTTATGATTTCTTTTCAAGTTTGTTCACCTTATTTTGAATCTTTTTTATCCTCTCAAGAACTTCTTTCTCAAAAGGGTTTATATGTCGTTGAGAATATTGAGCTTCTTCTTGCCAAATTTTAGCTTTATATTGATCATACCAACCTACAGCAGTCCACCCAATGAACCAAAAAGGCACAAATGCAAAAAATATCCAAGTCGGCAAACCTGAAAAATATTTTATCGCAGTTAATGCAACAAAAACCAAAGCAGGTTGTTTGATAAAATCATAATAACTCAATCCTCTAGCATACCTTATTTTGAACATTACAAAATTTTTACGCAAATATTGAGCAATACCCCTATTCATCTTGACGTAAGGAGGACTAGAGAATACTTTTATTCTTGTACCCATATGACTATTCTTTGTCGGTTTCTTGACTATTTTTTTCTTCATTCTGTGGTTCTTCACTTTTAATAAAATTTCCTTCTTCATTAATATAGTGATCTAAACTAACAGAATATTTCTCAAATAAACTTCTAACATAAACTTTAAATTCTTGGATTAGTAAATCATTAGTTCTAGCACGAATATAGTTTCTTTGCTTTAACTGATCAAGTTCTTCTTGAGCGATCTTTTTTACTTCTTGAGAATTGGTTTCTTCTGCCATGAGAAAATAAAAATAATCTAAATATATAAAACTTTGGTTTTGATAAATATTAGCTATTTCTTTTTTGTTGCATCATATTTCACTAATTCGTTCTCGCCTTTACGACCAATGTACCGTACCATATAACTATCTTGCATAATCTCTTGTTGAAGTTCAAGGTCATCACTAGTTAATAATATATAACTTGCAACTTCGTGCCCGAGAGAATATATACGGCGCAGTACTGATCCACCGTCACCTAACATATACTCTTGAACTTTCTCTTCTTCAACTACTTGGCACAGATACATTATTTCTTCTCATTTAGTTGTTTTAATAATTTAGAAAACTCTGTCCAAACCAAACTTCCACAAGAGTCACATAAAGACGTATCTGTGAAACCCCAGTCATCATCTAAAGCACAATCGTCACAAAACCTTTTTTCTCGAGCATTATTTACCTCTACTTATTCTGTCTCTATAACTCATTCTTCTCTTTTTATCATCGTACGTGAATATTCTATCAGACTCTGCCCATATACGTTTATAATCTTCAATCTTATCAGAATACAATGTAAACTCTGCACCGTGCTTGAACGGGTTAATTTGCGCTTGCAAGTTTAGTGGTGTGTACACTTTTTTCGATACTTGGTCAAGAATGTACTCTTGAGTTCTACCTTGTTCCCTGACAAAACATTGCCATTTTGGTCTAATTATTTTATCTAACGTCATTTGTTCTTCTCACAACCAAAACAATAAGGTTTTTCTTTTTTACCTTCACATTTAATACAATCACTTAACACATAATATTGGTCACATTCGATACAATACGAAAATGCACCATGAAGTGTTGGCATAATGATAAGTGTCCTGTCACATTCTGGGCAAGAAGAGTTACCTTCAACGTCAAGTTTTACCCATACATGTTCATTACCAATTTCTAATTTTTTGTTTACCATGATTATCACCAACATTGTTAACGTGTAGTGTTATATTATTGTTTTGTTGACTCTCCCTTTTTATTTAAAACTCCGTGAGTTTTTTTGTATTCTTAATTGCTCTCATTTTCTTCTCAGATAATTTTTTCACAAAAGCCATCTGTTTTTCACTTAAAGCGATTCCGTCATCATACTGTTTAAGTAAAGAGGCATAAAAAGTATTTTCAATAGCTGCCTTTTTCAATTCTTGATAAACTAACCAATGCATCTTTATCTTGCCCATTCTCCTCTTTTCTTTTCAAAGGTCACTCTTTTAGTCGTCATTTGTACTGCCCAACTTTACAGACTTCATTTCTTTGATTTCCCTTTCCATCTTTCAAAGGATATTTCATTATTATCTTCAGCATATTCTAAAGCATCAAAAATAGATTCAAACAAAACGACTCCGTCGGAAGGTTCGTAAGACCACCATTTAGTTTGTCGTACATAGTCTCCTAATGCTTCTTGCCAATTACTTCCCTCATAATAAATTTCATCATAATTTTCAGGGTTCATTTCCTGTGTATTTACTACAAAACCAGATACTCTCTTAAAACCCATTAATTCAATATAACTCACAATAAGATTATATTCTTCGTTAGTTATCCCTTTCTCGTATTCCATTTTATTTACCCCTCAATATCTCGTCAATCACATAATGTCTTGCACATCCAAACTGCAACTGTCGTTTACCGTTAGCTTCTACAAGTTCAACATCAGCAATAGTAGCAGCTGGACACAACGGCGGACTGTACAACACTCGATGATACTTACCACAATATTGTACTTGTTGACCTTGATCGTTAGTTCCAGTTTTACAGTACGTCCCTTTCATTAAACATTCTTTGATAATTTCTTGTTTATGCAAATTCATTTTTTCAAGTGCTTGACTGATAAGCCGTTGCAATGTTGAATTGTTTGAGTTAAGATTCATTTTCATTTACCTTTATTTTTGTAATGGTTGTCAAATACATCGACATTACCACACCAATACGTAACTTCTTTAATTTGTGTGAACTTACCTGATGCTTTATTTACATACACTTTACTTACTTCTAATTTCATTGTCTCACCTCAAAATTGGTACTTTTTAAGAATCTCTTTTATCCTCATCTGCATACTGTCACTTTGAAAGTCCTCTTTAGCGTAAATTCTAAGTGCAGCTACCATGTCCATCATATCTTCATGTTCAATTTTATGTGTCTTTTTCATTGTCTCAAATACCCTATTAATTTTTGTTCATCTTCTTCACTAATAAAATCAAACTTTGGTCGGTAAATATGTAACACTCTTTCATTTTCACTATTGTTACGATAAATAGAATGTGCAGTTTCCCACACTCTTTGATACTCCACCATATCTGTACTGAACGGAACTATTAGTGCTCTATCATCGAACGGATTCAAATGTCCGATAAAGTTACCTGCAATGTATACATCAGTCTCAGTTACACTTAATACGTACCGTCTTTCAATCTCGTCTTCTTTCACTAGACAATGCCAATGTGGTTGTATCTTATTTTCTAAACTCATTCTCCCATCGCCCCGTCTCTTTCCAGTCTTTCTATATGTTTGATCCTAATATTAAAACAATCAAATACTGCTAATATCGTTTCAATCTTGCCTAGAGGTAAGTGGGTATCTACACCAAACGTAATTTGGTATCTTTCTGTCTTTTGTTCAATTTTCATTCTAGTGCCCCTTCCAACGTCTTCGCATTCTGGATCAACTCCAAACAATTAGCCGCCAGTTCATCTTGGGCACACCGTTCGATCACCACCGTGTGGCTCTTACTACAATTGATCACTGGTTCTTGAGCGGGACATTCTACTGGTTCTGGGGCGTCATAACTTACCAAGACATTCGCTGCTACTCCTGCTACAAAACCTATTAAGAATACTAATAATACAGCTGACCAACCAGAAATATTTAATTCTTTACTCATTCTTAGTGCCTTCCTTTTTGTGTTGAGACTTTCCCATCTCTAAATATTTATTCCAATATTCAGGAAATGCTAGTTTGATCTTAGATGTGTTCATAAAATCAGCAGAAGATAAGGCATGCCCCAATTTATGAACAAAAGACCCACCATAAGTTATCATTCCAAGACTTACAAAGTATTTATCTTCTTCGGATGTCATTTTCTTGTTTTCAATACTAAATTCAATAGTTGTAAGAATATTCCGAACCCAATAGTCTTTATTACACTTAACAAAGCATAAGTCTGTTGATAAATTGTGTCAGCAGAATTGTTTATCAATCCAGCATCTAAAAAACCCCACACCATAACAATTCCAGTGATCCAATGTACTACTTTTTCTTTTGTTTGCATTTTTTGTTTCTTCATTTTAATTCCCCCACCCAAAATTTGAAATTGATCTCATTCTAGGTTTTTTATCAGCATGATGTTTTTCTAAATGTTTGAATGCCCAATCACCCAGATGCACATATTTTCTACTACAATAACTACATTTGAATCTTTTTGGGTTCATTTTCTAATTTCTCCTTAATTTCTGAACAAACTTTCGTTATATAATGAGGATCACGAGATTTGGCGTATGTTTTAACCACAAAGTATCGCTCTTTTTTGTTGAATAACTTCGTAGATTTAGAACAGTATCGGCAAATTAATACTGCCTTTGTCATGTCTCTCTGTGTGCCATTAGATTGAATTGACCCACATTTGGGACATTTCGCCACATAGTATTGCATCTCCGGTCTCATTTTATAAGTTGTTTTTTGTTTTGATGAGTTTTTCTAATCTTTCGGCTATCATTAATGATTGTGCATACGCTAATTCTGGGTTATCTGCATACACCTTACACTCTGCACTCCACAATCCTTTGGCATTGATTCCGAATTTTACACTGTGCGGACTCTCTTGCTTTTTTATTTCTTCATTCATTGTCTAACCTTTTAATCTCTTCTATTGCCTGACTGACATTTATCCAGGTCTCTATTTCGTTTTCTTTGCCGCAATTGGGACATTCTTGACCTATTTTCATAAACCAAATCCCATGCATATTTTTGACACAAGGCCTATACTCTAATTCGTCTTTTATATTTCCCATTATGTTCTCTCCTTAGCGTAGTTGTTTGGCATTGTTGATGCATACCACCAAAAATACTCCATTCAATAAGATCTGCTTCTGTATTACAATTTAAACATTTCATATACAATACCTACAAATACCTAAATCATCATCGTCATGCAAAGTTTTACCACAAAGACACATGCAACTAGCATCATCGCACAAATCGCCAAATGGTTCTTTACAACCGCCACAAATAAAAATCTCAGAATCATTATTCTTCAGTCTTGAACAATCTCGTTCAAAAGAACAAATAAAACATTCTGCAAAAGTCATTTTATAAATCACCTATATTAATCTCAATTTTCTGGTCTTCACCATAAGTAGTCTTTCCTTGCGGCACAATATAGCAACTGTCATGTTCATTAGTATGAACAATATAATATACCACAAATTTAGCAAGTTTGTGCATATTGTTTTTGTTAGATCTTTTAACTTCCTGAGCAAGTCTTTTTACAGTCTCTGGATCTGAAAAATGTGAATAAACTAAAATTTTATCCACTCCATCCATGAAAGTGATTAATGTTCTTTCTCCCATTTTATCCGTCCAACCTCATCTTGTGAGCGTTACAACTCCAATCTGCTCTCTCTTCTTTAGCAGGGACTAGTTTAATGCAACCATTCTCACCATAGAAGGTGACATCTTTGCCAGAATTTAATCTGTCTTGGTCTTCTTTTGTTAATTCGAATGTATCTATTTTCATTTTGTATCTCCTCATTTACTTACAAAGTACTACATATATATAAATGTTTCTATTAGAAAAGGTACTCAAAAGGGAGTTAGAAATCTTTGAGGAGATACTTCCCCCCCTAAGAGCGAGTTTGGTCCATAAACTTAACAAATAGAATTATCATGAATTATTTAAAACTTCCTACAGAGATCCAAAAGTCAAAGTTTTGGACATTCCCCTTTAAGAACAATAGATATATAAAGGGGCGGTTTCTCATTAATCTAAACATCTATCACCTCTTTTTTCCCCAGTCGGCTACCGACATTGTCGGCAAGGGGTTTTATATTCAATTTAGAAAATATTAAGTATTTCGTAGTATTACAACAACTTAAGGTGTCCGTCCTTGGCTGGTTTTTGTTTAAATAAGGGAAATTTACCCCCTTTAATTTCCTATGGAAAGAATAAAAATGCTTGCGGTACGTTTTTTTAGGATCCTTAATTTTCCTACTCTCTTTTATTCTCCTATCTACATAAAAGTCGTCCCCAAGACAAGAAAAGCACACACAGATGGTTTTTAGCTCTCTACAGGAAACGAAGGAGTGTACAAACTTCTCCCGCTTATCATGTTAATAGACTGGCCTTTGAGTCGCCAACAACCGCCACAATGTCCAAACATACCATTATCAACTAACGCACTAACAACTACATCATTAACGTAAAAGAAGTCTTTTCTAGCTCTTACAAACCGTTTTAGTTGTTGTTCTCGCATATTATAGCCTCATCTTTAGTGGTTTTAGCTTTCCTAGAAGAATTTGTAGTTTCCTAATGGTTCGCACATTTGCCTGTCAACACACTTTGTCCTAACAGCCACACATGCCTCCAAACCTGATAGTTTATGGGCTTTGTTTGCCCGCACCCGATTATATCCGTTGCGTTTATACTCGCTGATTTACTGTATCATTACTGTCTATGACACAGTAAACCCTTCACTCTTACCGAGATCCTCACTCTTAGGCGACATTGCACTTGTTCTTAAGCACTACCGCAAGGCGAAACCACACTTTTCAACCGAAAAGCTTATTTAGTAGAATTAATACTCACTTCTTGCGGGAAATAAGTACATCATCCACCTTCTTTTTTTTTATTATGTATTTCTTAGTGATATTTAAATGCATCTATTTTGAAATCATTAGTAGCTGTCAGCCAAAAAGTATTTAGTTTATAAACAACTTGTTAAGTTGCGCAGTGCTTTTTACGACTAAATCAGCTACCTTTGAGAAATAAATGTCAAACCGCGCGGTAGTAGTTACAAACTAATACTTACATCCTGCCCGACAATCATGCTCTGGATTAACTCTTCCAGTCTTAAGAGAAATAGATCTTATACATCGCCAATAGCCAAATTCAGATACTTTGTTCATTGCGCCATGTTTTTTGCAAAAAGGATAGAATCTACCATTAGTATGTTCTCTGATTTTAACTAAGTCCAAGTCTGCATGATCTATTGGTTCTATTTTCATTTTAAATCCTATCCAACATTTGTGACAAATTGAAGTCCTATAGTCTCTTTTGTTATAATATCTAACCCCACAATGCATGCATTTACATCTCATTCTTAATCTTTTTTGCTTGATATTGGTGTTTTTTACAATTGTCGCAATTCTGCCCTCTTCGAGCAGAGGTTTTATTAAATTTGGTCACAACGTCTACAAGTTCGCATAAATACAGTTTTCTTCTTTTTAATCTTTAAATTTGTCCACATTTTGTCTCTCCCGTACCTGAATCAGTAATTATCCTATACTTTGATTCAGTGCAATTCGTCTTTGGTCTACATATTATACATATACACATTTCATTCACCTTCTACAAACCAGCTAAACACCTTTCACATCTTCCATGTAGTTTTGAACAACTCCCACATATCTTAGGGGTTGCTGTGTTTGGCCATGATCTAGTTTCGAAACAATGACCACAACGATAATTTCTAAAAGCTTGGCCAGCCATCATTGATTTTTGTTTACATTCCTTGCATTCCATTTTGTTAATTGTAAGGAGAATTCTTATATCCTATCCTTTCTTCCCCTATGGTAGCGCAGGAGGGTTTTGAAACCCTCTAAGTATAGGCCAACGCATTAATTGTAAGGGTAGTTTCACTTCATACCAAGGAAGGCCGACACATAACAATAAATTATATAGTTTTTAAAGAATTATGGTCAAATCTACTAAATTTGTTCAAATCTTCAATTAATCGCTTAGAAAATTCTACAATCTCTTCTTTTGGATAAAATAAACCTAAATATTGAATCGGTGTTCTTCTTAATATTTTAGTATCATCCTCAAGACCGTTAAGAATGTCGTATTCTATTTCCCCTTCTTTAGTGATATTTAAAAAAATAAAACCGTTATTATTGTCTAAACTCTTGAATAAATCGTTCCAATTTTCAAAAGTAGAGATATATTGGTTATCATTTGTTGTATTATCTTCCAAACTATATATTCTCGTTTTTCTTATGTTAGTTGGATCTTTATAATTTGCGCATAATACTGCCTTTTCTATAAATTCCCTATAATCTGGTGTAAAATTACTTAATGAACCTTTCTTATAGTCTTCTGTAATTAAATTAAAATTTTGTACTATATCCCTTAAATGTTTAATAAATCCCCAACCATACAACCATTGATTATGGAATATCAAATATTCTTCATCCCGATTGTTCGGATTTTTGTTGTTTATGTAATATTTTGGTAATTTTATTATTATTTGGCTTCTTTGTCCCATTTTGTATCTCCTCATTTACATAGAAAGCACTATACATATATAAATGTTTCTATATATTTTCAAGTATTTCTGTCTTGAGGGTCTCTGCTATGGCTTTCATTTGGTTGGGCATAACTGCGTTGCCCAATCTTGCCCATTGGTTATATACTGAACCAACTAATATAAAATCATCTGGAAATGAGCAAAGCCGTTTAACTTCTTTAATAGTTAAATACCGTTTTTCATTAAAATGTAATAATCCTCTAGTTTTAGTTATTGTTGGAGATGGTTTTCTATCATTTAATCTAATAGTATTAAAATAAGAGCCTTTAGAAATTGATTCTCCAGTTTTACCTTTTGGGATAAACTCATAATTATCTTTTATTACTTTGTTAGTGATATATGATTGTTTTAATTCTTCATCACTATTAGTTATATTTGATATCATTTCCCCAGATGTTAATATTTTATGTTTTGTTATAGGAAATACTGGTTCTTTATTTAAATCAGGTCTTACTCCAATAAAGAAAAGTCTATTTCTTGCCTGGGCAACACTATAATTTGCGGAATTTAATGATTTACATTTTACATTATAACCTGTATTTTTTAGTTGTATCATAATCTCAATGAATCTTCCTTTCATAGTACCTTTAATCATACCTGAAACGTTTTCCATCACAAAAATTTTAGGTTGTAATTCATTAACTAATCTAATATAATGTTTAAATAAATCGTTTCTTGAATCAACAATGTTTCTTTTTCCTGCTGTTGAAAATCCTTGGCATGGAGGGGACCCATCAAATACGTCTAAGTCACCCTTTTTAATATTACAATGAGTAAAAATTTCATCTCCAGTGACTGTTGAAATATCTCTTTGCCAACAATCTATCCCCGGGAAATTTAATCGGAATGTATCTACTGCATTTTTTTCAAAATCTATGGCTAATAATTCCCTAAAACCTGCTAATTTATACCCTAGACTACTTCCCCCACACCCTGCAAACGTGCTTATTACTGTTGGTTTTACCATTTGTATTGACATTTTGGGCATTCATTATCGGTTTTTATAGTTTCATCATACTCTTTTTCTGTATAATTAAAATCTTTCAAATAACCTTCAACTTCTTTTAAATCAATATTCTGATCAATCAAATTCATAAATTCATCAAGTGAATCATTTTCATAGAAGAACTTAAACTCATCTTTATCCATGTCTTGATCGTGTTCTCCTCGAAGTTTGTTCAATATTTGCCGTAACATACGCCTATCTACTTCGTCCAAGTCAAGAGCAATGACTGGGACTTCAGTCTGGCCTAGTTCTCTTGCTGCCTTCCAACGATGATAACCATCTGCGATCTTAAAATTTTTATTAGTAATTATAGGGATCAAAAACCCGAACTTTTGCATATTTCGTTTAAGAGCTTCAAAACTACTTTTTGACATTTTGTTAGGGTTTGAATCATCAATAATAATGTTCCCTGTTGAGATCATCTGTTGTTTTGGGATTTTAATTTCCATTTTGTTTCTTAAAGTGCCTCGCTAAATCTTTTTCTATTTTATGTACATTAAAATCTATAGCTAACTCCAATAAACTGAAAATCCTCGCCAATTCAAAAATAGTTATATCTTCTTTAGGCTTAAAAACCCTCGTATCTGGCTCTGTTATTTTAATTTCCATATTTACACCTATTACATTTCTTTACATATTCAGCTTCCGCCTCAAATATTTTGGTACATCCACCACACGTGTTCTTTATCCACATTTTATTCTTCCTCCTTAGTTATAGATCTTAAATCCACCATATCAAGATCATCACATTTGATAACAGCAACTACAACATCATCAAAAATATCTGATTCTAGTTTCTGTTGATAAGTAAGTTTGAAATAAGAGTCTATCATCTTTTTTATTCTTTTAAGAGTATTATCTTGCCTTTTAATAATGATCTCTTGGATCAATTTCTCCTGTTGGAATTGGTTCATTTTTTCTTAGTAGTTTTATTTTTCAACGAAGGATATTTCTTATAACATATATCACAAGTTCGTTCCCGAACATTATCAGTAGTAAACCTTTTAGCACATACCTTGCAAGGGTTTCGATAATTGAATTTCATAGGAGTGTTTCTGAAAATCATTTTATGAACACCTTCAAAGTTCCATCAAGAGGTTTGGCATCTGGAATTTGAAACCCTTTCTTTTCATCAATTAAAAGACTCCATTTAACTTTATGCCAATGTTCTAAATCAATACCTTGCCGTTTACAAAACTCCACCTTGTGCAATTTTGTGTGATCTTTCCAGAGAATATATTCAATCTCCCTTTCACAAATTCTACAGTGAACCATTTTCAATAAAATAACTTACCTCTTTCTCTAGACAATCTTTACATTTCTTTCTTATTTTTTGTTCTCCTACAAAATTAAAACATATTAGCTCTATGTGCCGATCACAATCTTCGCATTCTAAAGTTTTAGTATAACCTATGATCTTTATTCCTTTAAATTTCAAATATTTAGGGTATGTTTTCTTTTTATTTTCAATATTATTCTCTTTTTCAGATACCATGATCTCCACCACCATAAATTTCTCTAATATAAAAATGTCTGCTCTGCCACCATTCTCAAAAATTGCTTCAGTCACAAAATCAATCTTCTTCTCTAACAGATTTTTACAGATTAGAGTTTTAAACAAAGCATGTAAAGTAGTCTCGTTTTTACCTATTCTAATCTCGTTCTTTTTGAAATTACTATCTCTAATTAACCTTCGAGCTTCATTTCTTTTCATCAAAACTATGTCTTCCATCAATACCTCTTTACGTTAGACCTTCCACCGAATCTTTCGTTACAATTATAACATTTAGGCCTACTATGTCGGGAAGGTTTTATTTTCCCTTCATTCAAAAGCAATCGTCTTTCTTCTTGACAATGCGGACATACAACTACAACCCAAGCCATTTTAACCACAAAAATCCATTGAATGTGTTGCAGATATTTTATCCATGACTGCAAGGATATGCGAACAAATTTTAGATCTTGCCAAACCTACAGTGCCCATGAATTCGCAATTCACACAATTAACTTTAATAACGACATTATGTTTTTTACCACTAGTGCCACTTTTCACATCATAAAAATGTTCTTTCCCACTAAATTCATGTTGAACTTTGTGTTTGTTAGCTTTTCTTCTTGTGTAATCGCTCATTTTACCCATTTATAACGGGTGTAAGAACCTTTTATTTTCATCGTTATATCTCCTTTTTTTAATAAATAATTTAAACATTCTTTTACAGTGTAAAATTCAAACCCAAAAATACCATTAAAATATCCTGTAGTGAAATATTCGCTTTTGTTCGACCTAAAATGATCTTCAATCGCTTCTAAATGTTTGATTCCCATATTATTTCTGCTCATAAAATAAAACTATGCAAAACTTTTCTAAGATCTCGCCATTGACAATAACAGGCCTATAATGTGACTGCGAAGCTATAACTTTATGATTTACCTTAAATGATTTAGATTTATTTTCTATCTCTTCTGTAGTATTAGCAACAAACCATTTCTCAAACAAATTACCATTATAATCTAATCTTTTTGTATCTTCAAGGCTAACTTCTATTTTCTCTTCACTTTTCACTGCCGATTTAATATTAAGATAAGATCCTTTTTGTTCAGTCTCGAACAACACATAATCTCCTTTATTAATCTTTAAATCATCAAAACTACTATATTTTTTACCTTTGATCGTATAGATTCTTAAAGTATATTTTGGTTTCCCATTAACTAACGGGCCTTCCTTAAGTTCAATATCTTCTACAGTACCTTTATTTTGTTCCATTGTATCTCCTCCAAGTAATATTAAACTTAAATCACTACAAATATATAAATGTTTCTATTTGCGTTTAGAATTGTTTTTGTTGTATTGGTATAAGTGCCTAACACAAAATCCAAAAAGAACGGCATTAAGCCCACAATTACGGCCACTATATATTTTTGCTTTACATTTCATGAAAAAAATGTTCAAGAATTAAATTTTAAATCTTATGGATTAACTTGTTCTTTCAATAGGGTTAGTACAATAAACACAAATCCATGCTAAGATATAAGCCCTATAATCAACTATCTGTTGGTAAGTACACCACGGACATTTTATCTTTTTGAATTCTTTTAGTACTAAATCTGTATGTGTATGGGTAGATTTAGGTTTACCTTTATCATCAAATAAATTATCTAATTTCATTTGAGAGATTTCCTAACACCAATAAGTCCAAGTGCAGCTCCAAAAGCCAATAACCATTGCGAATCGTAGCCTAATGCTGCTAACCCTCCAGCTATAAATATGATTACTGCCCCATAGAACGTCTTACTTTTCCAGAAAGGTTTTTTTTTAAAATAATACCACTTTTTTTTAACCGCCACATCACACACCTCCATTTGATTTAAAATACCATTTGATTATAGAAATTACAACGCCAAGAACAACTAAACCTATACTTCCGAGAACTACCCATAACCTATTGATTTGCTTTTCGTTATTTTTGACAGAGACGGCAACAGTCTTCACATGACCCTCAACCCCATTGATTTTAGTTTTGATCTCAGAAATATCTTTCTGCATTATGTTGATGCCATCCCAAATGTCTTCATTAGTTATTTTAATAAACGTATCACTCATATTTTTTCTTCTCCTTTAAATTTTCTTTATATGCCTTATCTTTAACATATAGTTTTAAACTAATCATTCTATTAAAATCTCACCAATCTCTTTTTTATTGAACTCTGATCTCGCAACCAAATCGTTAAAGCTAAACCAAACTTTGGCTATCCCTATCTTATCGTTAGATTCTGTAGCATCATCATGAGTAGGATATTCGGAAAGTGTCTCGTAATGAGAATGTAATCCAAAAGTCGAGTTTAAGTGATGGAATTTCTTAGATTCTTGAGAGTAAATATAACAACTCAAATGACCCATAGGTTCGCCTTTAGAATTGAATATAGATGTATCACCTGCAACACACCAGACAAACCCTGCAGGTACGCCAAGAGCCCTCAAATAGCTTGTTAAAGTTATAGCATAGCCATCACAATTATGTGCTAATACTTTATTATCTGCTAATACAAAATTATGGTTACCTTCTACGGTAATATCGTAAACATCTTCAGCACTATGAAAATCCACTCTTTTAATGGAGTTCTTAGATAGATCTTTGTTTTTTATTGAATTACGTTTACCATCTACATGGATTCTATGTATTGGTTTTCGTTTTGCATCTTTGTATTGGTGATTTTGTGTGTAATGAGTATAGTGTTTCCCTAAAATAGATAGCATTAATTTAATTTGTTCAACTAAACCAGTACTAACCGTGGAGTAAACAACTACTTTTCCATTTTTATGAGTCGCATCCCTTTCACCATAATAATTTAACACGCTAAATATACTTTCATTGTCTGATTCTAGAACGATATTAGGAAATCTTTTTTCTACACCTTTAGTCCCACATTCGTCTAAAAGTTCAAAAACAAATTTAGGTGAACTTTTAAGGATAG
>Ga0209756_1000519_pt1 | contig 37851 bp, 51 predicted proteins | sample ETNvirenome_6_85_FD_184071 | JGI IMG/M metagenome (GOLD analysis project Ga0209756, IMG submission 184071) | Marine viral communities from the Pacific Ocean - ETNP_6_85 (SPAdes) (version 3) | ecosystem: Environmental > Aquatic > Marine > Oceanic | place: Pacific Ocean | collected 2013-06-19 | reverse complement strand
TTGGGCCGTTTGTGAAACGTACATTGGGGGTTTTAATAAAATCAACCAGAGCCTGTTTGTCAGATTCGGTAATGTTATCGTTAATCAAAGGCCACGTAAATCTACTTGGTGCCATAATACTCTCCATATTCCACAATAAGGGTAGGTCGAGAGTCCTCTCGTTGGTAGGCCTTTTGAAAAGCCGGGAAAATATCCTCAGGCTCCTTTAATTCAACCACATCAACATAAGTCAGCATTTTTCGGAAGGCTTCGGTGTGATTCTGTGTGTGCTGTGGTCCAGCATCTATGGGGGTTTTTGCGCCTATAGCGACCCGGATGATGACCCGGGGGGTCATATCCCCAGAAGACATTACACTAATTTTGTCCAAATGGTTCACTAGCTGATTGCAAGCAAGAATAAAGAAATCGAAACGAGGATACATTGTAATCGGTACCAGGCCGGCTAGCGCCATACCCGTTGACATTCCAAGTTGCGTCTCCTCAAAGACTGGTAATTCAATACGCTTTTCCAGCGGAACCTTCTCCAGTGTACTTGAAATAGCATGTCCACTTACGCGGCAAGCTTGGCCCATAAAAATCGTATCCTTTTTTTGTCCCAACCATTCCATAGAACGGATTAATTCGTCGCGATATTTCATAATTAAAAGTTCACCCATTTTCCAGTTCCATGATGGGGATATTCCATTTCGTATGCATAATAAATAACATCATCTGGAATGGGCTGCTTGGTACCCCAAGCCTCGTCTGTAGGCGTATGAACACTCATATTGTTGTCTTCGATTACCCACTGTAAAGGAAGGTTGAAGTTCTTGGCATACTTGTGACTCTCATGAAAGACGCCGCACTCCGATGTCATATCGCCGACAAAACACCATACGCGATTAGGAGAGTGGAGCTTCTTTAGGGCTGCGGCCGCGCCGAGTGCCATTGGAATAATTCCCCCTACAATTGAGGATGCATAAAAATTAGGATTAACGTTATTGGTCCCCATACTGTTGCCCTTAATAATGTTGGCAAATAATTTTTCCTCTGGCACACCATGAAGCAGTGCGTGATAGTGGTTTCGCCAGGGGACAAAGACCCAATCTTTTTCGCTTATATATTGAAATATCTCGATTAGCTGGGCCTCATTGTTCTTTGCTAGGTGAATGGGCCCCGCAATTTCGCCGGCCTCATACTTGTCTCGTACGCGCGCCTCAAAGTCTATCAGCTCGCCGGCTGTGTACAGAGGGTCGCGGACCTTCTCCAAATGTGGTGGTATTTTTAGTGTCATTATTTATCTCTCGTTTGTAATATGGGATTCTCTATCGGCCAATTAATGCCCCAAGATGGATCATTCCACTTAATTGTAAACTGGTCTTGGACATCAGGATAGGCGCCGGGATACAACCACTTATAGTGAAATACGGCTTCATCGCTTAAAACCAAAAAGCCATTGCCCACCCCAGGCGGCAATAGAACTTGTTTGCGACTTCTAGAATCCAGTATCATCGAATCCCATTGTTTGGTGGTTGAAGAATTGGTGCGTGGGTCTGCTACTACAAAATATAACTCCCCATATAAACAGGTCACAAGTTTCCAAGACTTTTCGTCGCCATGGATTCCACGAAGAACATGTCGGCGAGAAGTTGAAACTTTATCATGATTAAAATTAAACCTATGCGAATCAGCGCTCCAGAGAGTCCAAAGGTCTCCCCTATAGTCAGTATACACATCTGGTTGTGTCACTTCTACACCGTCAATCTTCATTGCTGCTCCAGCTGATCTTCCAGTCTTGGAACTCGGCGGCCAAACAGTCTATCTTGTAGTCCTTTCGGCCGCCGGCAAGTTCCTGAATCTTATTCTTTGATGTGTTACGTATTCCATTAAGCCCGTGTGTTAACTCTAAATTGTTGCCGTCTCTAATCCCTTTTCGGTAGTTCGACTCATTGTGCCAGATATGTAAATTCATTTGAGATAGCACAACAATTGCGCGGAGGACCTCAGCATTTATCTCTTCAGCCGAGGCAAGACAAATATCAATATCATGACAGATATCTTTAATTTCCTGTGCGTATTCCTCTTTATGGTCTGTTATAAAAACTTCCTTTAGCTGAGTGATGGACAACCGGTCGACCAGTTCAGCTAAAGTCGGAAGGTATTTTCGTTCACTTGTCATTTAAAGTCCTTTGTAGATTATCAGCAAATGTGTCGGCCATTGACATATAGTTTTTGGCAGTCTCAAAGTTTTCCCTCACTGCATCATATCTTTTATGATACTCCTCTGGGGATAGATTGTCAAGTATTTTAAATAATTCTTTTCCATCATTAAAGGATAGGATTCCATCAGTATTGAAATACTCTCCAATATTATCACATCCCCAAAAGATTGGAATCGTGCCATGTCTAAATACATCCACCAAAGTTTCGGTAAAATAGTTATCCTGTTTAGAGTTCATGATAGTAATGCTGAAGTGATAATCTTTGAGGGGCTCAGTCTTGCCCTCTTGTTGGGCGGCCCCGGTTCCGATCTCGGGGTTGCCCCAAGGTCTATATGCTTCTCCCCACAAGTCCACCGGGTATCGGTTCTGAACCGACTTTGCAACCACGTGCCGCAATCGATGGCCTGCAGTCCAGTTTTTCTTTGAAGCTATAAGCGACATGAGTTTCGTCTTATCATGGAGGCCAGCATCGCAGTCAGCGACGCGTGATGAAGCAATAATACTTTTCACATATTTTGGGCCTCGATCAAGAAGTGTCTGGTCAAATGTAAAAATATGATCGAACTTGTGTTCTGCCTGCAGAATGTGATCATAGGCAAACGGATGGACTTCCCGACACTCCAAAATCCAAGCTATCTTCTTGGTGCACTTTACTGTATCGACCGAAGGAGACAATAAGTCCTTATCTGTAAATACTGCTGGGCCGTCGAAGGAGGGTTGACCTTGGACCCATTCAATTTTCTCTTGTGAATGTTCTTTGTAGCCCTCGGGAGTGAGGCTGTCGAAAAGGTTTGCTTTAAAGCTCGTCATTAAAAAAGTCCCTGCTGTTAATAGCCTTGTCGTCAATAAAGACGTCATAGGGAGGTTTTCCTAATTTAAGATCATGATGCTTGGCGCCCCACTCTTCTAACTGGTTCGTCGTTAGCTCCGTCCAATCGCGCCCTGTTACGCCGCCGCGGGCAGTCCAATAAACTATTGTATGCCCATCATCATATAATTCATTAATTTTTTTGATGTTTTCTCGTAATGGACGAGCATCAGGATAATACCTTTCTCCATCATAAAAACAAATTGTTTCATCTATATCAACATAGTATATCATCTCTAGTCCCCCTTCTGTATTCTGTGGCTGTCACTGTCGAAATGCTCGGTGGAAAACTCAAATAGCTCAGAGTCCTCTATAGCAATCATCTGATGTCGAAGGCCGCGGTACACATGAAAGTTGTCTCCAGCATTAAGCACCAGTTCGGTTGCTTGGTCCAAGTCATCATCGTCTGAATATTTAACTATCATTTTGCCGCTCTGGAGATAAAACACCTCGTCCTTTAGAACATGATAGTGCCAGGAGCATCTCTTCCCTTTATCAAAGTAAAGGAGTTTCCCACAGTACTCTGGCTTGTTAACAATCCAGCGCTCCCATCCCCATCCCTTATCTACGTGTTGCATATTACCACCTAAAGTTATTTTTACAATCTTCTACAATTTTGACGACTTCTTCATCAAATTTTTTCTTTGGTTCCCACCCTAGAGCACGAAGTTTAGAGTCGTCCAAGGCATAGCGTACATCCTGCCCCTGTCGCACAACCGAAAAATCGACATATTGTTCCCAGTTTTCATCTGTTCCATGAAAAGCTTTTATAATCTGCTTAATAGTTTCGCGGTTGCTTTGTTCAAATCCGCCGGCAACGTTATAAATTTCATCAACAGTACCAGCCTGGACAATCGTTGTCACGGCGGCCGCAGTATCCTCTGCATGAAGCCAGTTTCTAACGGGTGTACCCTGGTTATGGAGACGAATCAAACTGTTCCGCATCAGGTTTTTGACTGCAATTGGAATTAGTTTTTCCGGAAACTGTCCTACTCCGTAATTATTTGTCGGTCGTAAGATGATATAGTTAATTCCGTAGGTCCTGGCCCACGCGTGAACTAGCATATCTGCAGCGGCTTTTGCCGCGGAGTAGGGATTACTAGGCTTAAGAAGGTCTGTTTCGGTATGCTGGCCATCTGTGATGTCTCCGTAGACTTCATCCGTGCTCACATGAAAGAAGATGGGGCGATTGTTACAGTTTAGTGGCTTGTGGCGCACCAGATCGAGAAGATTTTTAACCCCCACAATATTGCTGTTAATAAATTCGTCGCTATTAATGATGCTATTGCCCACATGCGACTCCGCCGCGAAGTTAATGACATAGTCGCAGTCATAAAGGTGCGTTAGATTGCAGATGTCTTCCCGTAAAAACCTAAAATTTTCATAGGTTTCAAACTCTTTCAGTAAAGATTCGTTGGCGACATAGGTGCATTTGTCTACACCATAAACTTTCCAGCCTAATTCTAAGCATTTTCGTGTAGTATATGAGCCTATAAAACCCAAACATCCTGTAATGTAAACGATTTTCATTGATATTTCTCCATAAACCGATTCACAGAATCCTCTATATAGTCTAACTTCTCATCAGTAATCCCCGCAAAAGTGCCCAAAAAGAACGAATTAGTGGTGATTTTATAAGCTACTGGAAACGACTCTTTAAGATTATCATACTTTGCACCTATTTTTGAATATCCTGGGTGGAACAGTATGTTTCCGGCGAAGTAGCTGCGAGTCTGTATTTTGTCCCCTTCTAGGTGCCGGACGATGTCTTCGCGAGCGAAAGGTGCATCTTCTCTGAGCGTTAATAAAAAGGCAAACCAACAGGGGTCCGACTTGGGTGTGGGTTCTGGTAGATGACAATATTTAACATACGGCTCGAAAATGGCATGCAAACGTGTAAAGTTTTTACGACGGGCATCGTCCATCATCGGAAGCTTCTTAAGCTGCTGCAATCCCATAGCTGCTTGTAATTCTAAAGGTTTGATATTATAGCCAATTTCCTCGAAAACATAGCGATGATCTGCAATGATCTCTCTGGCACCTGGGAGCCAATTCTTGAATCTATTTCCGCAAGCTGTCCCACTTAAAACACACCCGGGCTTAACAGAATTGCAATAGCATGCGCGGCCCCAATCACGGAAGCTGCTGATGATTTTTTCTAGGCGAGCGGAGTTCATCGCGACGAAGCCGCCTTCGCCCATAGTCATATGATGAGCAGGGTAAAAGGAACAGGTTGAGATATCCCCAAAGGAGCCGAGCTTCTTGCCGTCATATGTCGAGCCCAAAGCATCGCAAGCGTCTTCTAAGAAAAGTAAGTCATATTTCTCTACTAGGGCCATCACACGATCCATGTCGGGAGGATTCCCCAGCACATGAGCAAACATAAGGGCCTTGATCTCTTTGTTGGTGTCGGCAGCTAAGACCGCCTCAACCTGATCAAGATCCAGGTTTAAATCTGGAAGCGTGACGTCGACGAAAACCGGCTTAAAACCGTTCTGGATAATTGGATTAAGCGTTGTGGGGAAGCACACAACGGGGGTAATGATTTTGGACCCCTCCGGGAGTTGCTTCCATCTTTTAGATTTAAGCGCTGAAACCATTAGTAGGTTCGCAGAGCTGCCTGAGTTTGTCAGAACTCCATGGGTCTTTCCTAGATGCGCAGGGAACTCGACTTCAAATTGGCGCCCTTTCTTGCCCAAGACGAGCCAGCGACTAAGGAGGCTTTCCACAGCAGCCACGTATTCGTCACTATCGTATACGTTGCCTGAATATGCAATCCAGTCCTCGCCAGGAGTCCACTCCTCAGCGGATTCACACTCTTTAATATATTCATCTACCAATGATAAAATGGTTTCTAATTTAGACATTCTCTTCGCTTTCCACTACTTGTCGAATTCCGGCTTCGAGACCAATCAAATCAAGGCCTAGGCTTTCCAAGCGATCGCTAGCACCAGTATAAGAATACGCATATCCTGGTTTTTCTACTATAACACCTGTTGGGGCTTTTGTCAAATTATTTAATATCGACGCAACTGCTGTGAGGCTCGTTTTTTCCTTGTAGCACATATTGTAATCAACGTATTGGATTTGTTTTTGTGCCATGAGAAACTCCACAACCTTGATAAGATCTTTAACATAGAAGAAATCCATCTTTCGATCTTGAGTAACAAAAACCGGGAGGTTGTTCCCTAGTCGCGTTAAAGAGTTCTTGATGAATCTTGTACTACTTTCCATTGTACCAAAACACCCAAACAAACGCAAGTTAATAATGTTTTTATTATATACGATAATCTCGCGAGCAATTAAATTTTTGGCTAAACCATAATAGTCAGCGGGGATGCTCCCATAAATAGCTTCTTCATGGGCCGCCTCAACATTGGAATATCTATCAAATTCTGCTCCGGAGCCGAAGGAGAACATCCACCTATATTTATCAGCGTGAGCCTTCAGGTTGTGGAACATGCTTAAGTTGGCCCGGAGGGATGCAAAACTGTTATCTCCCTTAACAGCAGCATGTAAAACAATATCAAATTTACGATCAGCAAAAAATGCAGCAACAGCCTCCACATTTGTGAGGTCTAACACTTGCCGCGGCGCGGCGGTTACATTATGAGATGTCTTAGAAAAGTGGCTCTCGAATTCTTTTCCTAAAAATCCATTCGCTCCGGTTATTAAGATATTCATTTAACACTAGGTCATTCAATCCATTTTGTAGACTTCTTAAGCTCAACAAGCTGTTCATCCTTAATCGAATAAGAATAGGCGTCACCGGGGAAGGCGCCCGTATGCACATCAACAACATATTGCTCAATTGCCATCTTAGCTAAAACAAGAAGACCATCGCCTCGTTCTTTGCGACCAAGCTGTCGAAGGTCCCCGGCGGCTGTGAGATAATCAGTAAACTTGCCAACAACCTCGGGAACGTAACACTTGGCAAACCACGGCCTAAAGGATTGATAGAATCCCATTAAATCATGCATGATCACAAGCTGACCATCAACTCCTCCCCCTGCACCGATTCCATAAATAGGAATCTCAAGTTGCGCGGCAATTTGGGCTGCAGGTTCGGCTGGCATAGCCTCTAGCAAGATTGCAAATGCTCCTGCTTCCTGAAGTGCCAACGCATCCTGAAGAGTAGACTCGAAGCTCTTAACTGTTTTACCCTGAACGCGGTATCCGCCGAAAGAAGTGGTGCTCTGAGGTGTGAGACCAAGGTGACCCACCACTGGAATACCAGCGTCAACAATGGCGCGGACGCGGCCGGCTACACGGACTCCTCCTTCGAGTTTGATTGCATCTGATGCACACTCCTTAACAAATCGCAGAGCGTTCCTAACTGCCTCTTCGTTGCAGACCTCATAAGATCCTTGTGGCATATCCCCTACAATAAATGTGTTGGGGGCGCCGCGGCGTGCAGAAGAGGCCATGAACATCATTTCATCCATCGTGACCGGATTAGTGGTGTCATATCCTAGTTGAACCATTCCACCGGAGTCGCCTACTAGAATCATATCGACTCCCGCCTCTTCAGTGACCTGAGCAAACGGCAAATCATAAGCCGTAATCCAGGTGAGTGGTGTACCATTTTTCTTCATGGATACAAAATCTAATATTGTTTTCTTCGTTGCCATTATTCCTCCTTAAGTGGCGTGACTACCATATTCTCAAAAAATTCTTCTCTGTCCAGAAAAGGAAACATATCTTCCAGCGGTCTAGAAATGAGTCTTCCATCTGGTAACTTCTTTGAGCCAATTGTTGGCGAGACCGCATCCCACTTTTTACACATCACCTCACAGATCACCGGACCCTTGTATTCTAACACCCTTTTGACGCTTCTTTTAAGGCCTTTAAGCTTCGAAGTTCTAAAATATTTGATGCCATAAGCATTTGCTATTTTTTGAAAGTTGGGAAATGAAACTCCGGAGTCTTCGTCCGTGCCGATAAACCTATCCTCAAAAAATTTTCTTTGTGTTGTGCGGATAGAAAGATAGCCATTGTTATTCCAAACAAAGATCTTCACTGGGAATTGATTGTGGACAATCGTTTGCAACTCCTGTATGTTACTCTGAAATGAGCCGTCGCCGGTAATCCCTATTACATCCTTCTTACCACGAGCAACACAGGCGCCGATGCTTGCCGGGAGAGTAAAGCCCATGTCTGCCTGGCCTCCTGAGGTGATATAGCGCTGTTGGCCGGTCACCTGAAGTGCCTGTGATGTTACATAAAAGGCGGAGCCGGCATCTGACACCACCACATCATCGGGACGCATAGAGTCGGACAGCACCTTCATAAAAGCATAAAGACTAATTCCGTCTTCATCGCTTTCAAAGTGTTCTGGAAGAGAAACGGGCCATTTTGTTTTCCAGGCAGTGCATTGTTGGGCCCAAGGGGTGGGGGCCGGCGGGAAGCCGGCCTTGAGCAAAAACTCTTTGGCATCAGCTACAATTAAGTGATCCACCCGAACCGTGTTTTTCTGGTGTTCAAACTTATCGATGTCAACAACAATAAGCTTAGCTTCCCGACCAAACAATTCGTATCGATAACCAGTGACTGGAACCCCCAATCGCGTGCCAATAGCCAGAATTACATCGGCATTTTGCATAGCAAAGTTGGCAGCCCGGTTTCCCTTAATCCCTACTCGGCCAATGTTGAGGGGATCATCAGAGGATAAAAGATCTGCGGCTAAATATGTGTTAACCACCGGAATGTTATGGAGATGTACGAACTTTGAAAAAATGTCCTTTGCGCCGGAGAGGCGGATTCCATTCCCGGCAAGGATTATTGGTCGCTCAGCTTGTGCAAGATATCGACTGACAGCCGCCAAGTCTTCCACCTCGGGAACATAAGACTCCTTTTCAGGCACAAAACGCGGCAACTCGGAGGGCTCAATCAGGGCACTCTGAACATCCATAGGAATGTCGAGCCAGACGGGGCCCGGGCGGCCGCTGCATGCCAGATGGATTGCTTTATCAATATGATAGGCAATCATATCAGGGTCATTAATCAAGACTGCATATTTCGTCAGCGATTGAACAATCGCAATAATATTAGCTTCTTGAACCCCGAGTTGGCGCAAGGGCAAATCAATATTGCCCGTAGCCTGCTCTTTGTTAACTTGTCCGGAAATAAAAAATGTAGGAAGATTATCCTGCCACGCTTCCAAAAGCCCCGTGATGGTATTTGTGCTTCCACAACCAGTAGTCGGCATTACAACGCCCATCTTGCCGCTGTATTTGCCGTAACCAACAGCTGCCATAGCAGAAGCTTGTTCATGGTGGCTACAAACAGCTTGAAGTTTAGGGTTTTTGGCTACGCCGTCGTTTAGGAACATGGCGCCCCCGCCCGTCAGGGTGAAGACATGTTCAACTCCCAGTTCAACGATACGCTGTGCCACATAATCTGTAACCCGTATTGGCACTATTTATCCCCATACCATTTGATCCGCCAGTACTCACGAATTGTGTCATCGTAATTGGTCGTTTCCTTGTGCATTCCCCATGTGGCCTGGCCCGGGTGCCATCGGTAGTTATAGCCGAGGTACCTATCGGCTGGAAAGATGAATATCTTGTTGTCTGTGAGACGAAAATATAAATGATAATCAGCGGCACCCAAATATTGAGGATCCCATCGTAAGAGGCCGCGGTCCTTTAGTTTGCGACTGTACACCATAGTGGGAGTGTTCACTGGGCTGTGGTGAAACAGCTGTTCTTTGAATTCAGTAAGGCTCTTATAACTGTGAGCGACTTCTCCGCGGAAGTCCTCTTCAAGGCCCTGAATTCCGCGAATAGGGCTTTGGAATGCCAGAATCTTCGAGGGCGCCTTTGATATGTACTGCATGAAATTTTCTACATACTCTGGCGTTATATAGTCGTCCGCGCCCAGAATAGTAATGTAATCGCCGGTGCTGAGATTAAGGCCCTCCGTGACCGGTTCTTCCCAAGAATATCGATATAGATTAGGCGCTGTCGATACAATAAGTTCAGGTCGACTCTCTTGCACCTTCTTAATAATTTCTAGACTACGATCTGTGCTTTCATTATCTACCAAAATTACTTCAGTATTTTCATAGGTTTGATTAAGCGCTGAAATGACACATTTCTCAATCCATTGTTCAGCATTGTAACAGGGGATAATAATTGTAACTTTTAAACTCATTGCATTAGTCCTATAATAAGGTTGGGAATTTCTTCTCTCTTAGATCTCATCTTCTCAACCAGATCTACACCCTTCAATTTAAACCATTCCTCTTGTGTGGCTCCCACTAACTTGTTGGTAATTACCTTCATTCCCATCATGCGACTTTCCACCACAATCCGAGAGAGTGTCTCCGGAGTCTGTGGGAAAAAGACCAACGTATCATTTTCTCCCAGTTGATTTAAAAATTTATGGTAGTCGTTTCCAGAACACAGAGTATAATCCCGGTCCGTAGCTTCGCAGTATCTTACTGCTGTAGGAGTGTTTTTGTGTGCGATAGGCGAATCTAATATAGCGCATTTATGCTGCTTATCGCGGAGAGCTAAAGTTTCTAACATCTGCAGCGCACTTTCAGTCCAGAGATTCCCTCCAACACTTTCAATATTGTCGAGCTTCAAGTTTCTTTTAACTATACTAGCATGAAAAGTGCTTTGACACAAGACCTTCTTCGCTTTTTGGTAAAACTCTACGTTTATCAAATCATATGCCGGCGCAGTAAAATTCTTATAGCGCGCGGGGTCTCTGGTTTTTAGATATTTGTGATCGTGCTCATAAATTACATAATTTTTAGCCTTAAGGGCTTCTCGGGATTGTTGAGAAAGGCCTAAAAAGTTAGCTACAATAAATAATTTTGCGCCGCAGGTACTAATGTATGATGCATCAACTTGTTGACTTTTCTTTGCCTCAACAATCTGGCCCTTTGCGCGGAGAAGTTCAATCAACTCTTGATTGTTAAGTTCCCCGCCGCCCATAATTTCATGAGCAAAAAAGTCGGCTATAAAAACAATCATAATCAGTCATGCACTTCGAGATCAAACCCTTCAAGCCATACATCAACGTCTAGTTCGGACTCATCAACGATAAGCGATACAAATTTAGCATATTGTCCTTCTTTACTAAAGTTTTCAAATACATACTTTTGAAGAGCTTTGGCCTGATTTTTAAAGTGGACCGGTTTGTTGACAATGTCACGAAGAGCCCGGCGATATGAGGGTTCTTTGGCATACGTCCACATAGAATCTGCTTGAATAACCCCTTCCCATCGGGCAGCTTCCTGCACCGGGGCAAGATCATAGTCCACCCTGGCAACTCGTGGGACTTGTTTACCTTTTTTATTTGGTCGACAAATAAAGTCCATCTGTCCACCCCATGTAACTGTTACAATTGGAAGGCCATTATACGCGGCCTCAAAAAGTGGTAGCCCGAAGCCTTCACCGTGAGACAAACTAATTAGCGCCTGCATGGTAGGATGCTGGTAGAGCCAGGTCATTTGCTCTTCAGAGAGTTGGCCATGCACTAAATAAATCTTGCACTTCCGTTCTGGGAAGTCATGGATCAGAGCTTCGAGACGCTGTTTGGTGTGAACTCTGTCCAAAATACTTTCATTTGCCGAGTTCAGCTTCAATACAAGACCTACATCTTCATCATCATAAAATTCACTACAAAAAGCTCGAACTGTTTGCTCGACGTTCTTTCGGATTCCCCACTGTTTCACACATAAAAAGTTTTTAGTTGTTTCAAAGGGAATATCGACGCCGTCCGGGTCGGGAGAAATCTCTTTAACCGGATAACTAATGAATTCTACTGGCTTTGTTACACGCCAGCCCTTTATAATTTCACCCGTCTGTGGGTTAGGTACGTCGTATGTTGTTTTTTCAATGACCTTTTTAGAATGGCTCGAAATGGTGATCACTCTATCCATTGTGCCGTTGATCATCTCAATCCACTGCGGTGCGATTTTATTTGTTTCGATGCCGGCAGTATATCCTATATTAATTGGAGCAATTCTCTCGAATTCGTTAGGAATTGTTACCTGGAACGACATGTCGAATTGCGGTGCCTGTTCTTGGGCATTACAGTGTTGTACATACTGATTTGTTTTGAGGATTAGCGAGTCTAGCCACTGGCGTTCTTCGCTGTGCTCTGCTACCATGCCCGTGTTTCCCCAGGGAATGTTAATAAGATAAATGTCAAACAGGTCTTCGCGAGAACGCATTGATCGTAATGAAAAACGAGACTGTTCTCCATAACCAGACCGAGACAACGCCGGTGCCTTCACCAGGATTTTTTTCTTCATTATAAAACCTCAACTCCATATGATTTATAGCCGGCCCTATTTTCCCAGGAGCCCTTTTCGTCATAAATTTTAGTAAGCAATGTATCCCATCGGTCCAAGAACGTTTCAAAATTAAACTGCTTAAGAACATATTCGCGTCCGAGACGACCGAGTTCATCACGCTCAGCCTGGGATTTATAAAACATCTCTTTCATTGCGTTGACTACATCAGCCTCGGAAAGTCGATCCTCATAAATATAAGGCACATTCTGTGAACCAATTACCGCTTTCGAAACCGGATCGATGCCTATTCCAAAAGTAGTGGTACCATCCGTAATTTGATCTTGCATCCCTCCTGTGAGGTTCACAATGATGGGCTTTTCACAAGCCAAAGATTCCAAGGTAGCCAAACCAAAGCCTTCTGCATCAGAAATATTGATAGTACAATCAATAGCATTATACAACATGGCCAATCCAGGGGTCTCCATTTTCTCTCTAGAGAAAAGTACCTGGCCGTCAGTTAGGCCCAGCTCAGAAATAATCGCATTTAGATCCTGCCCATTAGGGTCCTTGGGTTCTGTATGCATAATGAGGCAGGCTTTGTCATGGCCTACTTCGTCGAGGAAGGTCTTAAACCAAAAAATCAGGCTTCCGGATTGTTTTCTCCGTGCATTTCGGTTGTTCCAGAAAAAGTAAAATTTATCTTCATCGAACCTTTCTTTGGTAAAAGAGGATACCACCTCTGAGTCGAGTTTCTTAAAGATATCTGTGTCTACTGCATGAGGAACATACGAAGAGTCGACATCTGGTGCCACGTTCTTAACTATGTCGTACGTGAGCTTAGAGATGCAAGCTATATGATCATTTGAATCATAGAACGGTTTATTAAATTTAGGGTAAGGGTAGTTGTCCCACACATGATAATAAACCATTGGTACCTGGGGGCGCACTTCATTTTCGATCCCCCAGAGCCACTCATAAAAGCGCGGATCTGTCATAAACCACAAGATATCTGGCTTCTGCTGGCCGATCATTGCGCGGACTTGGTCGGCGGATCCATATCCATCGACTGGCCAAATGATCCAATCCTCCCCCCACTTTTCTGTTTTTTGTGGGTTGTGGTCTGGATGAGAAATTGCTCCTCCAAACGACACAAATTCATACTTGCCGGTTTTAAGCATACCCTCGATCATATATCTAGTTTGAGTGCCCACACCGGAAGGCGAAAGGGGGTGATCGCTGATCGTAAAGATCTTAATTTTATCTGACATTTTTGTTCCTTATCTACAATGTTCTGTTTTGTAAAGTTTGCAACGATACGGTTTTTCGCAAGACAGACGATTTTTAACTGAGAATCGTTTAGAAATATTATAGATGGCTTGGTATAGAAGTTTAAGGGCGTTCTCGGTTTTTTTCTCGCCGCTGGTTACTCTAAATATCTCTACGCGGTCTTTTTTAGCCGTTCTTTTTAGTAATGCAAAATGAGTTTCGACCTTTTCGGGGTCGATTTTGTGCTTTAAGCAAAAGAAATGTTTATATAGAGTCAGCTGATACGTAACTATCTTTTGACTCTTGCGCCGCGAGTCCCAGCCCCATGAGCATGTCTTCCAATCAAAAAGATGATATGTGTCCCCCACCTTAACTACAGCATCTACAAAGCCCTTAAAATAAATATTAAAATTTTCAATCGGCACATAAAGCTTCTCCTCCGAAGAAAATACCTCATAGTCACCGAAATAAGCCGCAAGAGCTTCATCAATCTGTGCTAAGATCTCAGGGCCACATGATTTCATTTGTTCCACATTCTTAGGATTAACTTCAATGTTTTTTTCCATCAGCTCCTGGAGCTGTTTATCAAAGCCTATCTGGAATAACTCTTTCTCATCAATATCTTCTTTTAGGAGCTTCTTCTCGCAGATTTCATGTATGGCGGTTCCAAACGCTGTATGTTCGTTCCCCTCAAAAGAAGAGATCCTCTCAATCCAGGCTTTTTTATGGTAATGGGGGCATGTTGCCCAGTCTTTTAGTTCGGAATAGGATATGTGTTCACGCGTCGTCATTAAGTATATTATCAATCTTTTGGTAGAGTACAGGACTCACAGCTTTCACCATGCCGGGGCCGTCGAGAAAGAACTTCTCGAACCCGTTGGCAAAATACTCCTGGGCGGAGGTGGCGCCGTACGGCGAAGCAAAGAGGCCCATTGTCAAATTAAGTAGCATAGGATACCCTACCACATTCGATAGAAACTCGTCAAACTTTTTATTATATTCAGTAAAGTCATAGAGGAGAGGGTTTATATCAAACCCTTCTGCTTCTAGAATATCTCTCAGGCGCCGGCGTTTGCCAAGGAATTCTTGTAAATACTCATCGTCGTAAATTTCCCAGCCGTGGGCCTGTTCTAAGGAGTGGGCCACCTCATGTACGAAGTTTTCTAAAATATCAAAGTTGGTGGGCTCATCCCCTGTGATATAAATTGCACTGTTCGCGTACGCGGCGTTCCGGCCTTCGAGTTCCTTAAACTTACCAATATATACCACTTCTACATTCCGCAAAAGATTAAGTGGTAAGACCTCTTCAACCTCTTGGCAAAAAACAGGTATGTCAACTCCCGGTGGGGTTGTGGACAGCACAAAAACCGGAATATTATAAATGTAATATTCCATTAGTCGTTCGTGTTATATGTTTCTACGTCATCAAGTGCTTGAGTATATCCCCTCAAGTAATTTTCTTCAGCCACAGGCAAAAGAAACTCAGGGAAATCTGTGCTGAATACGTCTACCACCATTTCTACGGTTACCTCATCATTTTCAGGCTGCAGCTTGGTGCCGACGTACTCGACAATCAACTCTTTAAGAGGATTGTTTTTAGAAACAGGAATTATTAAATTCGGGTTTTTCTCTACTTTTTTCATTTATCTCTCACAAATTCTTTGCGGCAAAGGTAGCTACTTTAGAGCGTTCCCCCTTGTGGAGTGTCACGTGAGCTGCAAGCTCAAATTTCTTGAATTTCTCTACAGCATGCGTGAGGCCGTTAGACGTTGCATCGATATAAACATTATCAATTTGTTCTACGTCTCCGGTCAACACTATTTTTGTTCCTTCACCTACTCTTGTTATTATAGTCTTTAATTCGTGAGTTGTCAAGTTTTGTGCCTCATCTATTATGATAAAGGCATTTGAGATTGAACGACCACGAATGTAAGTCAATGCTTCTATCTCTATTGTACCTTTTTGCATATAAATGTCAAGAGTTATTTTATCATTTCCCATCAAAAACTGTAGATTGTCCTGAATGGGCATCAGCCATGGTGACATTTTCTCTTCCATAGTTCCCGGGAGGAAGCCGATGTCCTTTCCAAGCGGCTGTACGGGCCGTGAGACGATTACGCGCGTGTATTCCTGTTTCATCTCGTCTATGGTCTGCTCAAGCCCTGCAGCGATGGCACAGATCGTCTTACCGCTACCTGCTTTACCGATAGCAGTCACAATCTGAATTTTCGGATCCATGAGGGCGTCCATGAGAAATTGTTGCTCTTTATTGCGAGGCTTGATTCCCCATACTTTTTGTTTACTCGTATGCAACTGTCGTACGGGCATCGCTTGACTGACATATCTACCGAGGGCCGTCTTCTTCTCATTTGCGTTAGAGACCATCATCACATATTGATTAGAATATAGATCTTTATCATCCAGATACACACTCTGTTTTTCATAGAAACGATCAATTATTTGATCATCTACCAATACGGTAGCGTATCCTTCGAAAATACTTTCACTATTATCAACAACTTGATTGTTCTGAAAGTCCTCCGACGTTACCCCCACTGCATCAGCAATAACCCGCATATTAATATCACGGGAAACCAATATCACTTTTCGATCTTCTTGTTTGTGGAATTTTAACGCTGTAGCGATAATAAGATGATCAGGTACTCGAACATCTAGGTCTGAGGGAAGATCTTTGGTTATCCCATGTGAGCTAACCGACTTTATAATACCGTGACCTTTTCTCAACCTAACGCCGGTATCAATAGACCCTCTGGAGCGAAGTTCATCCCAAATGCGAATAATCTTTCTTGCTTGGGCACCAACTGCATCCTGACGTTTTTTGTGCTTATCTATTTCCTCGAAAACCTTCAGAGGAACATAAATATCATTATTCTTAAAAGCGTAAATACACTCAGCATTTGTAAGATAGACACTGGTGTCTAAAACATAGATTTTTTTTCGACTCATAAGAACCCTGTGTAGTATATAGGGGGATCTTTTAATAGTCCCCCTTCTTTGCAACGTCGCCGGCGGTCGAGATTTCTACACGAGTAGGCGTCACGTCGATACCATCGATGGTCACCGGGGTAGGCATAACCATTCCGGAATCATTTACTAGAGTGGAAGAACTTTGGATTTTACCTCCTCCCACGCTCCACAATAATTCAATACCCAGCGCGGTGCAGACGTCCATCTCCGGAGTATTATTAGTTTTACGATCTCCGCCGTTGGCAAAATAATCAGGCTTAATCCTGCGGAGAGCTTCGCAAACACTGTTGTCTGTATCTTTCACATATGTGGTGCTCTCAACGCACTCAAATCCCTCAAGGATTTCACAGCGCTCTCGGAAGGGCATGAATATATATCCCTTCTTTCTCATCAGCCAATCATCTGAATTGACTATTACGATAAGCTTTCCATGTTTGGCCGCCTCACGCATCATGCGTAGGTGGCCTATATGTACAGGATCAAAGCCTCCGGAGACACAAACTGTAGTATAAGGGGTGCTAGGGGTCGACATCTGATTCTCCTTCAGTAAATGGCATACCGGGAAATGACTCTTCGGTTGTTAAGAAATGCCTTTCTAGGGCGGCTATTCCGTCCTCTGCTTCTGCCAGCGCTTTTGTGGCTGTCACTATTTCAGATACCAAATTTGGATGATCTCCAACGCCGGTCGGCACATGCAAGTAAATATCAAGAGTCGCCAAGGCGTTCTGCCTTTGAGAATCAAGAGTGGCTAGCGCAGCACGAAGAAGTTGAGCTGCTATTCGGCTTTGTGTTTCATTGTTGTTTGACATGGTTATTGTTCCTCCTTTTGCAAGTATACTACACTTCCTTCTTATTTGAAAGTATTTATTTGGTGCCGACACACGGGATCGAACCGCGGACCTGCTGTTTACAAGACAGCTGCTCTGCCAACTGAGCTATGTCGGCAATTTGATCCACACAATACTTAGTGGCAAGAAATTCTCCGGAGACACTATCCTTACTGGCATGTGATCATCGAAGCTTATCCACGGCATTCGCGCAGCCTCTAGAGCCAACGTGGTCTCATATTTATCATCAAAGTTGGGGTAGTAAAAATTATAATGGCCTTTCTTAGAGCCATAACACATAGTTCCTTTGGGAATTATCATAAGCTTATTCTTTCTTTTAATCTCCTATTTCTACATCATAGGTATAGGTTACTATCACGTAGCAGCCCTCAAACGTCCCGGGTGCGAGTTTGCGTATCTCCGAGGCCTTTTTCCTGCTATCTGCATGAATGTAAAGGGTAGGGCCCATGGTGCCGTTACGAAAATCATAGTTCCATTCAGGATCTAGTTCTATGGCTGCTTTTAAAATGATCTCATTTTTTAACAAGATTTACTCTTTTTCTTTTCGTTTGCGGCGCACCTTTTTGTGGAGTTTTTCAAAAAGAAGCTTTTTCCACAGAGTGCCCTCTATTTCATCTTTTGGCATATCAAGCGAATATAGACCAGCCAAGAGCAGTCTAATTTCTCTATTGGACAAATAAACTGTTTTAAGAAAAGCCGGTAGCTTTTTATCATGGTGGTTCTTAGACATGTATTGTACTCCTTACTAATTAGCAATCCTAATGTATTTTTTTCTTGATTACTTAGTAAGTCCTGTCGATAGGCGAGGATTTTCCGTGATATTAAACATTAGCGCTTCTTCTTCTTTTTCTTTTTAGCATGAGTCGGCGTGGGTATAGTCGGGTCTGTCCGAGTTTTAACTGCAAAATAGCGCGCATTGGCTTTTCCTTGCCAATGAACTTTCACCTGCAGATCCTTTTCAATTTCCAACTCAAGGCGCTTTTGATTCGCCTCGTCATATGTCACACATTTTGCGACAATTTTCCATGCAGGGCCATCCTGATGGATAGCTTCTATTTCTTCAGTACTCATATTGTTTCCTTCCATAGATAAGTAGCATCTGTTGGCCAGTAGATCTCTTGCCCACTGTCCACTACTTGTATTTTATAGACTGTGATAGATTTGTCAAGCACTAATCCAATAAATCTTTGATTATGTCCGTTGATGTCCTTTCTGGCCGCATCAACACACACTACCAAATCGCCTACCGACGCTTGTTTTCGAGGCCGTCCTTGTCCCAACCGCCCATGGTCCACTTTTCATTCATAAGATGATTAATTTTATTATAGTGCAAGAATCCTAAAGCATGTCCCAATTCATGCTCCAATACTGCCTTCCTTATGTCATTTCGCATATAGATTACAGCCCAATCTATTTCGCCGGTATCATTGTCAACGAAAAAATGTGTTTGTGCCAATGCAGACTCCTCCAGTTTAATATTGGTTGAAACGAGGCGTATAAGGATATAGCCCTCTGGGGCATCAGATAAACACTTATTAAGAGGGTCATGCTTATACTGAGTGGTATAGAACCGATATCCGAGACTCTCCCAAAAGGCTGTGGCGCTGTTGATCTGTACCTTGGTAATGGGCGCATGCTCGCACACTATCACTGTAGGGGTTTTAAACCATGTTCCAACTTTGGGAGGAGCGTCATGTACCGCTGGGATTTTGATGTGATTACTCACATAGTCGCTAGCACCCGAGGGAGTTGCTAGCCAACATATACTTAAGGTAATTAAGCACACATAAACAATGGCCATCAAGCCTATTTTAAGAGAATCATTCATGTAATATTTAGTTGAAATATCCAGTTTTATAGTAAACTGAGCCCAAAACTAGTGAGGAATCCACCTGTTTCGGTACAAATACAGTTAAAACCTTATCTAAATCGTCTTCTGGGCGCCAAATAAGTTGTAATGTGCTGGTAGGCTCATCCCATATCCAGTCGAACTCATTACCTAATTTTCTTTCATACGACTCATAACAGTCATAAGTGTATTGGGTCATCGCAACAATCAAACTATCATGGAGTACATTGCCTGAATTTAAAGTAATGTTGCGGCCGCAAATAGACAAATATTGCTCTCCATCAAGATCTAGTCCTACGGCTAGACTGACTTGTCCGCTTATGAGCTCTGTTTCTAAATTCTCGGCGCACCAAAACAGAGTTGGGGCCAACAATTCTTGACTGCTCCACCAGCAATCCATAGTGGCATACAGTTCACCATATTCTTCTTGTCTTATATCTTCTTCAGTTAAATTATTAGAGCAAGAACATAGTAATATTAAGAGTACTATTATCTTATACATCTATAGTAAATATAATAATATATAATATATTTGTGTATGTCAACTAAATTTTATATTTTGTCCATCCCCAAAATCGACGAATTGCTAGCGCATCCTCTAAATCATCTAATTCATAAGCCTGTTGTTCAAAGGGGTTTTGACGATAGGCTTTGGCACCATCGCGATATTTAGCATAACCAATAAGCCAACAAATTCCATAACATATCCATTGTCCTAGAAATAACATTTCCAGCTGCTGTTGGTAGTGAATGGCCTCATGGCGCCGCGTACGTGCGCTCATCTCCCCTCGACAGCACACCCAGAAGGCAAAGCTAAATGCCCACACTTCAATCGGCGCGATCTTGGATAGCCAAACTGGTAGCTTGCTGTTCTCGATGTATATTGGTTCCCATAATTTAATGTTTTTCATTTTTTCTTTTCCTTAATAATATTTTGGTGGAGGTGCACGGAATCGAACCGTGGTCCGAGAACTACCATTGCAGGTTTTAATCCCCGTCGAAACCAGATCCACCCCCATTTAGTTGTTGACAAAGATGTCAGAATGAGTTATTCTTAGTCTATGTCGTATTCTTCTCTTATTCTATATTTCTTTTTTAAAGATTTAAAGGTCTGCTCACTAATTCCTAGGATTCTAGTGGCTCCCTTATTGGTATCAACAATACTAATTGTTGCATTATATAGTGCTTCCTTAGTAATGTCAACCACTTTCGCCCAAAGGTTAAACCCATACAGTTTGCCGCCAGTCAGTCGACCGGAACATTCAAGTTTAAGTCCTATTAGCTCTTCGAGGGTTAGTGCAGACAGCATTATTTCAAATGCTTCGTTAGATTTGTTAACATCTCTCAGTTTTTTAGAGAGTGAAAGATCTTTGCAAAAACCCTGCGAATTTCTTCGCCGGGGTTTGTTCATTTATAGCAAATTTTTAATTATGTCATCTATGTCTAGATGCTTAAGCAGTTCCTGGAGTTCCAGGCCGGCTTCCTCTTCTTCGCCGCCTTCTAGATCAGGTGCTTCTTCTTCGCCGCCTTCTAGATCTGTGTCGACCTCGGCATCGATAGCATCTTGTGGCTCTTCCACATTTGCTGGCAGGTCCGATTCAAATTTATCAAAGTACAGCGCCAAATTTTTAATGAGATATTCCTCAAACATGTTGAGGTCTTCGGGATTGTCCAGGTCATCATACGCGCGAAGTATTACTTTAGAGATGGTTTGGAAATCAGTGTATGCCTTGTTCCTGCCGGTTTTATCTTCACCAGATATCGCAAACTCTTCCCTTTCAACCTCGCCATCAGATTTTACAACCTCCTTTTCTTCAACATCGATGAAGTCAGGATCATCCTCAGGCTTATCAACAGTAATGTTGACATCTTCAGCGAGGGCGCCTCCTTCTTCCGCGGAGACTTCAATATTATCGTCAGCCTCTTTTCTGGACTCCTCCGGGGCCAATGATTTTTCAACGGCCACCAAAATATGGTTTTTATAGGATATTCGTTGATCTTTGCTTGTTGTGAGAGATTTGTAGCCTTTTTCCAAAACAGAAAGAATGTTTGTGTTTTTCAGTAGATCTTCTAATACATTAATGCCGGTGCTTGCATGCTTAGCGGTTGTAGTGACGGCAGCTTGTGCTTCAGCCATGAGATCCCGTACTATTTCACGCAATTGTCGTTCACCACTGTCTCGCCGAGATTGTATAACTCGAATCGCACGACGTACGGTTTCACGCAACTTCATTTCTTCTGCAAAGTTTTCTCTATTAAACATAATTAGCCCACCGATATACCTAGTAAATAGTCCATGACTTCGTTAACCAACCCCTCGTCTTGCTTCTTGTTTTTTCTTTTCCGCGGCGGCCGCCGTCGACGGATGGGCGCCACAGGCCCGCTACCGATAGCTACCGCCCCAACTCCCATGCCTGATGCTTCTTCAAGTTCTTCTAGGGGCTCTTCTCCCAATAAAGTTAAGATATCATGAATTTCTTGATCATTTAAGGCAGCTGGCATGCCGGCAATAAATACGTCTGCCTCATTAGTCCGCAGCGCATCTCGCATTTGCGTCGCCGATATCCCGCCAGCCTGCGGTGGAACAGGAATTTGATTAACCCCAATTCCTCGGGAAGCTCCGCGCTCGTCGGCTGCAGCATAGCGGCCGTCAGCAAGATCTTTTTCGCCTAGGATTAGGTTAAGAATATCGCCTTCTTGGGCTTCATTGTCCAAGTAATCATAAACAGAACGAACTGGGGAAATATCACCAATTCGGATCTCAACATCTCCGGGCAAATAGGGTTTATACATTTCCCATATAGCTTGTGCCTGGTCCGGACTAATTCCCTCATGAGGTCTAGGTGAAATAAAGATAATAAGTTTATTAACGTTGGGCTTGTTCAGGACTTCTTTGGCCACATCAAAATGTCCAGCATGCGGCGGCTTAAACTTCCCAGGATATAGGGCGATACTCTGGCCTTTTTGCTCATTCAGTGATTGCTTCGATCGATCACCATGAGTGGAGGCTAAACCTTGTACAATGAAGTCGCCCGTAAGTTTGACTAAGAAGTCTTCCATTCCTCGTAATACCACCCCTTCATGATCGCCAACAGAGCCGGCCTTGCTCCTCAAAGCATTTTTTACCGCCTGTCCCAAAAGCCGAGTCCCATGGTAAAGTATACCACCATTAATCGCGTCTTTTACATCATCTTGAGACTGAAGATATTCACTGAGAGGTACACCGTTCTCTTCTGCGCTGCGCAGGACAGCCATATAGATATCTTTGCTAAGGGCCCCGACACTTTTCCCATCGGCTCTGGTAATTTTGCGCTCTTGAGGGTGTTCGATCATCCCCAGCCACTCACGCAGTGTATTGGTCGCAACACCGCCGGGAGTAATCTGAATGGACACCGGAGTTTCTAGTACCGCATCTAAGTCCAATTCCACTTCTGGGTCAAATTCAACTGCGACATCTCCATAGACTTCAAAACCGTATTTTTCCGCCAGCGGTTGCACTTTTTCAATAAGGCTTGTTAGTGCATCCTTATTGTAGGAAATTTCAATACCGCCGCCTTTAATTGCTTTGCCAGTAGCAGGATCTACAGGGCGTTCCAATCCTGGTCTGTCCATAGAGGTACCCTTGCGAATGGCATGGGCCTGCGCGGCCTTCTCATAAAATTGATTTATACCGTGAATGGCCAGAATATTTTGATCATACTCTTGAACATTGGATTTTCCTTCGATATATTCAGTATTAAAATATTTAGTGGGATCGTCCCACATTCCAAGCTCTTTGAGCTCCGGTTTAATTTTTGGGATGGCAGCGTTAAAAATCTTGAGTAACGTGGCAACAGCATTCGCCATGCCGTGTTCGGGTCCCCATTTCGCTAGCGCTGCCTCTGCATCAAGCCCTACTACTGAATCTATGTGGTTTGTGCCACGATCCATTCGGAACTCTTTGCCTCCTTCGTCAGAAGTGATAAGCTTAAAACTGGTATTAATGCCGTCCCATTTAACACTACCATCAATCTCTTGATTTTGAAGACGCAACACAGCATCATTGATATAATCAATTAAATCCTGCCCGGTTTTAACCCTCTCTACATCAAAAGGGTGCGCCATATGGCCTGGTGTGCCCATTAGCTTACTCCTTGCTTTCTTCGAGAACCTTTACCTGTTCTTCTAGAACGTTCACTCGCTCTTGAAGCCGTCGCGAATGGCGCCTGACCTCCTTGAGGTTGGCTTTGGCCACTTCTATCCGGCGCTCATCGGTTCGACTACGAGGAGTAATTGAATTAAGGACTTCTGAGACAGATTGGATATAACTGACTAAGCTCGGAGCTTTGCCCTCGCCCATCAAGAACTCGCGAGTTATGCGTCGTAAGTCGGTCATTACTTTTCACTAGAATTGGTAGTGGTCTTTAAAGTCTTTTTGCGTGGTTTCTTGGGCGTTGTGGCCTTTGGCTTTGGTTCTGGAACGGAGGCCTCTTGTGGCTTTTCATCCGCCGGCCGAGGTGGTGTAATAATCCATGGGGCTGACATTTCTACTCCTCTCCCTTCTTTACTCTGGGGCTTTTCTTGGCCTTCTTCTTTGCAGCCTCTTCAGCTTCTTTGGCAGCCTTGGCGGCCGCCGCTCGGGCCTCTTCCTTTGCTTTCGCCGCAGCCGCAGCCTTTTCAGCTTCGATCTTTGCTCTGGCCTGTTCTGCTGCTGCTATCTGCTCCTCAGCTAGTGCTCGTAATGATTCCTCAGCTGCTTTTGCAGCTGCGAGCCTCCTTCGCTTAACGTTTGGTGCAACCATATTATTTACCTTCCTTTCTAATGCGCTCGATAATACGTCGAGTGATTTGTTTTGCTTCTCTAACAGAAATCTTTGTTGAAGTGGCCTCTTTCACTGGAGCCTTCATGCCAAACTGATCGCCGGTCATGTCGCTACTCTCGGGATTAACCTTATCCAGGCAAGTTTTCTTTTCATCATCCCAATCGACGCAATCGTCGTCGCGATACATTGTCTCGGAAACTGGATGGTCTTCGCCGGGGTGGGCTTCTTCACAGGAGCCCTCGTGGCCTTTTCCTTCCTTAAGAAGTCCCCATTTCTTCAACAAGAGAGTGTTAAGCTCATTATCTTTCCATTCTTTAAGTGACATCTGTGGTTCTCCTGAATCTTTAAAATTAACGTCGATGGTAATCTTACCTCTCTTAATTAGGTCCTCAAAGTCCCTAAAGATCAAATTACCTTTGGTGTATGCTTCTCTCTCCATTTTTCGCAAGTGTGGATTCCGCTGTGCATAGCCAGTCCCGGTGTCTCCGCAGTTTTCAAAATCACCTCGACAATTCTGCGCGTGATGAACCAACTCATGAGACAAAGAACGCATTATGTCTTTGGGGTGGCGCCGATCCGTAAATAAAGAAACCTCGAAAGTCTCAGGATTATAATGGGCTGTTTTTCCCAAAAGAATATCAGCGTTGCTGGGATCTGACTGAAAAATAATCTTTACATCCTGATCAAAACCAAGTTGCTCTTGAGAGTAGGGCAGAAACCCGTTAACCATCTGTTCAAGATGGGACAGATTATCATTTGTATTGTTATGACAGCTGTGCATACCCATTAATTAGTTTGAAATAATAGAAATAGCAATCCTGTTACATGCCAGCTAAAAACACCCAGATATATAAGACTAAGACCAAAAAGGGTGTGGAATATAAATTTCTTAAAGCGGCGCTTGAACTTTAACAAGATTGAGAGACTTACAAAACTGATAAATAACTTAACGAACGCAAATAGAACAACTGAGTGCTTGAGGTAATAATTCATTATGGGGTTTGCCTCGGTGGCCACCCCAGCGGAAATCCAATAAACTGTGGCTAGAAGATCGGATAGAATAAGAAAAATAAGGAAATAAGAAAGAATATGGATTCTTCTTATTGTCACATCTTATTCCTTGACGTGCCCCGGGTGCTTTTCATACATCATGTGATCGAAGATAGAGCCGATCATTGCAGCGGCCTTCGTAATCTTAGCCGACACCCAAGGTTCCAAATTTTCATCGTCCGCTAAAATATCGTGCATTTGCTGAGCCTTCTGGCTCAGGTGGAACAGTTCCCTTTTGGACATGTTTCCCTCATACCCGTCGGGATCTTGTTCGTAAGATTGCTCCTCGGGATTCTGTGGATGTTCCAGCAGAACAGACCGCTGTTGGCTGACAACCTCCTGGATTAAGTGTTGAAGCTCTTTGCGTGTGATTTTCATTTTTTACCTTCCTCCGGATGGTCTTCGTGATCCGGTCATTTTCCGCCCTCTTCAAGTTCCCCACCGGGAGAAAATGTCATAGGCATATGGCCGCCGGCACCAAAATATTTCTGTCTGTCCGGCGGAGGTGCAACCACTCGCTGATCTGGCGTCGGATAAGCACCCTCACCCTCCAGGCTGTTAAGCACCCTTCGAAGCGACGCAGAGGCCTTAAAGGCGTGCTCATAGGCATCGTCATAGATCGGATCATCCAAGGCTTCTATAAGCTCTTCAGTGGCTTCTCTGGCCTTTAGAGCGATCTCATACATCTTGTTGGACTTTTTATCGCCCATGTCTTGCATACTAACATCATTATCCGCCGCCGGCTCCCTATGGGGGACACCCTGAGGCGCCGAAGGGGTGTTAATACCTCCTCCGGTGAACATGGCCTCTCTGACGAAGGCCTTAAGTTGATCGTAAGTTACAGCCATCGAAAATTAAATTTTCCTAGCTTGAGTACGCAGTTTGTTTGAGAAAGCAACAATATCTTCAAGGGAGCTTCCTAGCCCTAGAGCCGGAAAAATAACCTTCAGAAACATGTCAGCCTTCTTCATCTCGCTCGGTACAGTATCAAGTAGCGCCCGGATTTTCTCCAATGGCACCTTCATTCCGCCTTTATCAAGCTGCTTCTGTACGCGGTCCTGTCGGCTTGTGCGCTTCTCCGCCGGTGGAGCCACTGCACCTTCCTGGTCAGCCATTGAAATGGCGTCCATGCCCCCCTCCTCACGACTTACTTCACTCATCATTTCATCTAGAAGTTTTGAGGGATCGAGGTCAAACATCTCAATCATTTCGGCATCTGTCAAAACAACCTCAACCTCTTCTTTTATAATCTTCAAAAGCTCTGCTTTTTTCATAACGCAATCTCCAATGCACTATTAATTAGTTTCTTCTTTCTCGTTTGCCATTCGACCTATCCATTTATCTCGTAAACGATCAGTCATTCCTTGTTCGGTAGGGACGAGTTCAGCTTCAATACCGGCTCGCTCCGCGGCCAGAACCTCATCTTCGTCATCATCCCAGTGTTTGGTAACTCCGATTTCCATGAGTTTGTCTACCTTTAAATCTCCCCGTGTATAATATATTTCTTCCACAGGCAAACCAAACATCTCAATGGCCTCTTCGGGCGTCGGGGCCAGGTCCCATACTCTTTTGGCACCACTGAGCTTACTTCGCGACGTAACAATAATAACTTTATTCCCTTCAGCAACCAAGTCCTTGACTAACTGAATGTTTACTTCGTGAGGTCCGAGATACTCGACATCACCGTCTTCTAGGGTGTGATAGCGGATAAGAGTATTATCAAAATCAAAGGAATAGATGTTTTGTTCTAAGTTATCTTCCTCGGCGATGTACTTTCGCCATTCTGTTAAAATCTGTTTCATTACGGTACCTCGGGATCCCAATCGGGATCAAAAACTGAGGAATCAACAATCTTAAAGTTATAGTCTTTGTCGTGTCCTATATTGCCTCTTCCAATCTCATATTTATCAATAGCAAACTCGTGCATTACTTTGCTTAGTTCTTGGTAAGCTCGACCTGACACAGGAGCTATTATCTTTTGAAGGTCTAGAGCCTCCCTGTCTGCATCATTAGGATCAATTGACACTTTCTCCGGAGCGATTTTTCTATCATGACGAAAAGAGTCCATAATCATCTTCATAATATGAAATGGGTCGGCAGGATTCCACTGAGCCCACCAGGAACTAGGCCCTGGCCCCAACAGGCTTTCCGGTTCGGGGCCAGAAGGAGCTTGAAGAGCTAGCTCCCTCAAGAGTGCTTCCTGCTCTACTGGAAAGGATTGATCTAAAACCTTCTGCATATCCTCCGGTCGAAGAAGAGGAGGCGTCCTTTCCATAACGATCCAAGAAAAATCATCAGCATGTGCATATGCTTTGGGAAAAATGAATGGATATCGTTTTGCTGTGTTGAAATCATCTTCATTCATCCGCCTTTTGTAATCATCGGGGTCATGAATAACTTTAATAACATGGTCAGGGTCTCCAACAGGCTCATATACCCTGCGAAAAGAACCACCGCCGATCTTTTTGAAACGATCAGTTTCAACGATGGCTTGGATTTCTTTTAAATCATTGGTTGCCTGGATTTCTTTAAGCCACGGGAAATGCTCGGCTTCGCCCTCGGCTATGGTTCCCTGGTCCATCATAACCTCACCAGCGCCAATCCAGCCTTTTGTTCCGCTGATATCAACCTCTAACCATCTCATTCCTTTATCACTCCAGCTGCCTAGAATCTCCACCGTGTCGCCCGGAGTGCCCACATGCGCGACTTTTTGATCTTCGCTGTAGGGGCTATAGACCTCTACATATCCCGGATAGTCTGAATTCAGAGTTCCAGTCTTCTTATTCTCCTCTCGCGACTCGCACAAATAGCGGTCCCATTTAATGGATATATAATTTGACATATACTATAAATAGTTTCACAAAGGCTACTTGTCTATGAGAATCTTTAGCCCCTTTCGGTGCACCCACTCGTAACCACCGATATTGTCGACATAGACAACCCTAATCCATGGGTTGAATTCATAATAATTTTCCATACACATGTCGGTTATAATAGCGAGAGTGCCACCTCTGGGCCCTTGCAGTTTTTCAACTAGATCTCCGATTTTTAGGCCGTCGATACCCTTTTGGTCAGTCACCTATAATGTCAATAACCATTCAATCGAATAGATTACTTCACCACCGTTGTATCCTTTGTCAACATCTCGAATAACCATATCCCGATCGATGTAGAAAAAGGTAGGCCAGCTTGTCAGGTCGAAGGTCCCCCCGCCACTAGTAAGCATTGAGCGGTCACCAGCGACCACAGGAGACGTTGTGTTACCATAAGCAGCTGCCCAGTCCTGTAGGTCTTGCAAGTCCACAGGGCCCGCTTGTTGGTCCTCTATGAGCACTGTGATATAGATAAGGTCAACATCGGTATATAGGTCCTGCACTTCTTGCGCATGCGCGCCGGCCTGATTACAGGGCCCGCACCACATGGTGGAGAGATCGAGAACTATAAGAGACCCATAATGCTTATATAAGTCAAACTCGTCTCCGTTCTGGTCGAACGAAATAATATTGCAAGGATGCTCGTCCTCGCGACCACGACACTCATTCCAGTTAACATCTGGGTGATAAGGCGATACGGGCTCTGGATCTACTGCATCTGTAGAATCATCGTCGTTTGAAGTATCAATTGGGCTCCCTCCCGGGGAGCATGCTGTCAAAACAGCAAGTAAAGAAAGAAAAATTAGGTTTTTCATTATAAACCCCTCCTAAACTAACTAGAGAGGCCGCGAAACAACGAAATTAAATCTTAGATCTTAAATTCACTTTTTTTGCGTTTTATTATCAACAGAATCCGGATTATGACTCAAAGACTCAAAACAATCGGTGCTTTCGCATAACTTTTCAACTTTTTCTTTAAGTTTATTGATTTTTGCCTCAATTTCGGCTAAAACAAGCTCCACTTTCTTATGAACTTTATTTTTAGGGTCCATTTTATTGCTCCAAAGATTCCTTTATTTCCTCTAACATAACAGGCAAATCAAGCCCTGCGCAGTCGATTTTCCCTTTTGTGTAGTTATAATGGTTGTTAAATCCGCGAAATTTCCCCTGAATGCTGGGTTTATGAACCGTTTCGCAGAATTTTCCGTCCATTTTGGGGTAATCTAGAGGGATATCGAGCCCCAAATGGAGCGCCAACCATAATTTCTTCAATGCTTCGAGCTGAATCGGGTAAAAATCAGTAAAATCAGGCATTTTGTTCCCATGAACAGTCGCATTTTGGACAATTGGGCGCTCTCCAAAGCCGTTTTTGACGTACCATGGTTGATATTTGGGATAATATGCGTTAGAAATCTCAATTCCGATGCTATTTTGGTTCCCTAAACGGTTCGAACAGTGCCATGCACCGTGCTGTGTGTCCAATATTTGGTAGATTGTACCATCGTTATCCAAACAAAAGTGCACTGATATGCCTCTTTTGTTCAAAACACGTGCACATGACTCGGCAGAGAGGCAGACATCCCAGTGATTAACGAAATTTAGGGGTTTTCTCTCCGATTTCCCGGCATTATCGTAATAATTCCCGCGATTTATCCCCAAACCACCTGGTTCATCCCATAAAACGACCTTATTCCAGTCAATTTCAAGGAATTTTCCATTATGAACGATATGTTTTCGCTCTCCACCGTTCAAACGGCATGCTTGAGGCCTATAATCAGAGATTTCAACCTCTCTTTCGGTCCAAATACGCCTATAAGTGGATGGTCCACACAAACCATCAGCCTTAATACCGTTTTTTCTTTGCCATTTCTGTATAGCTTTGATTAATTTATCATCAAAATGATTTTCTCCAAACCATCCTGGCGTCCACCCCAGTTTAGCGGCCGAGGCCTCATTATAAAAATCTTTATCCATCATACACTAAATAGAGGTTATGGCTTTAAGCTTGCTTTTTCACCTTGACATTTCCAGATATATGAATTATAATTGTTAATAGTTCCCCTTTTAAGGTAGTTAGTGTATGAGTATTTTCCGTAAACATAAATCCATCGCCGACAGGGCTGCATCTGATCGAACGAGGCATAAAAAGAAGATTGACAAGGCAATTAAAGAGTCAATCAAGGACGTCGTGGCCGAAGAATCAATTATTGGTCAAGACGGCAAGAAAAAGATCCGAATTCCAGTCAAAGGGATCAAAGAATATCGCTTTATCTACGGAAATAACGAAAAAAACCAGTCTGTGGGTTCCGGAGGGGACCATTCCCTCAAAAGAGGTCAAAAAATCGGGGCAAAAAGAGCTCAAAAAGGTGAAGGACAAGGCTCCGGTAAAGCCAGCAACGAAAAAGGTGAAGAATATTACGATGTAGAGATTACCCTCGAAGAATTAGCAGAATATCTCTTCAATGATCTCAAATTACCTGATTTGGAGAAGAAACAGTTCCGGTTTGTTACTCAAGAGTCCATCAAACGCAAGGGTTATCGCTTTCAAGGCATCCGACCGCGACTTTCAAAGAAAGAAACCATTAAAAGGAAGATCCGCCGGCAGAAAAGGGCCCAAAAGGCCGGCACATATGATCCCGAGAGCGATGAACGGTTCCCTTTTCATAAAGATGACCTCAAATACCACCATATTAAACCAAAATCGAAAGAAAACAGCGCCGCGGTCATCTTCTTCTTGATGGATGTGTCGGGATCCATGTCTCAGGACCGAAAATTCCTCGCCCGGAGCTTCTTTTTCCTCCTATATCAGTTTTTAAACCATAAATATGAAAAATTAGACGTTGTTTTCATCTCGCATAGCACACATGCGGAACGCGTTAGCGAAAATGACTTCTTTCGGGTGGCTTCTAATGGGGGAACACTTATATCTAGTGCCCTAGACAAAGAACTAGAGATAATCGAGAAGGAATATCACCCAAATGCTTGGAATATATACACTTTTTATTGTGGAGACGGTGAAAACTGGGCCTCTGACAACGAAAAGGCTGTTGATGACTTTAAAAAAATTAAAGATGTGAATCAATTAGTGGGATATTGTGAAATAAACGAACAATACTCGGGCCTCGCTGACACTGATGATAATACGCCCCCGGGAAGCTACGGAGGCTTGCCTTGGGGGACCTTTTCGGCCTGGAAAAACGAAGAATTGGACAATTTGTGGTCTAATCTAAGCCCTATCTGCGATAATTCATTCAAACGTATCATGATTGGAAGCACCGATCACATCTGGAGCGCTTTTACCTATTTATTTGGAGGTGACACTAATGAGTAACTGGACAGTGGGCGACCTGGAGATGTGGGATGACAAAATCTGCAAGGTTGCGTCCGATTTTGACCTAGATTGGTTCCCTATTGACTATGAAATCATCGATTATCAAGAAATGTTGGGGGCCATGGCCTATACAGGAATCCCAACACATTACCGTCACTGGTCTTATGGCAAACAATACGAAAGAACACATACACTCTACAACTTGGGCCAAACAGGGTTGCCATATGAGATGATTATCAACTCAAACCCCAGCATTGCGTACCTAATGCGTGAAAATCAGCTGTATATTCATATACTTACCATGGCTCATTGTGTGGGTCATAGTGATTTTTTCAAACAAAATCGTATGTTTGCTCATACCAACCCCAATAACGTCATGAGTACCTTTAAAGCGGCCGCAAAATACGTGCGACAACTTATAGAAGACCCCTCCATCGGCATTGAAAAGGTAGAACGCATTCTTGACGCCGCTCATGCAATCAAATACCAGGTTCCACGTTACCCAGGTATTACCTACAAAACAAGAGAGGAGTGGGTAGAGTCTGAGCGTAAAAAACAACAAGACGATCCCACTTACACAGTCGACCTCAAAAAATACCCCCACGAGCCAGAATACAATCTATTACTTTTCATAGCCAATAACAGCCGAAATCTAGAAGAATGGGAACGAAACTTATTACTTATCGTAGAAGAGAATTCAAAGTATTTTATTCCACAAGCTCTTACTAAAATAATGAATGAGGGTTGGGCCTGTACTATCCACCAAAAGATCATTAACGAGCTAAACCTTCCTGATCAGCTTTACTTGCCGTTTATTAAGCTACACAATCAAGTAGTTCGGCCTCATTTGGGTACAGTTAACCCCTATCATTTAGGATTTGAGCTGTTTAAGAAGATTATTGAGGAGAAGGGGTTCGAAGAAGCAATGTTAATTCGTGAAACTCACAATGATATTACTTTTTTACGCGCCTATTTAGATCAAGAGTTTCTCATGGACCAAAATCTTTTCAGTTATTCATTTAAATCAAACGTTAAATCAAGTACAATTGACGATATAGCTGATGAAGGCGGATGGGAACAGATTAGAGATGCGCTCATTTCTAACGTAGGCTTAAACCGCGTACCTGTTGTCTTTGTAATGGAAATGAGTAAAGATCATGAACTAAGGTTAGTTCATGAACACGACGGAAGAGATTTAGATATCCAATACGCACAAAAAGTTTTTAATTATATAAAAACCCTCTGGGGAGATGAAATTAAGCTTCTCTCCCAAGTAGAGGGCGAAACATGGGAGTTTTAAGATGGGCATAACCAACAAGTTTCTCGAAGCAATCCAAACACACAAGGAGAGCGCCAAAAGGGAAAAATTTCATGGTTTTCTTCAAGGTTATTTAGAGCTTATTGAGAAGCAGGACGTAAGCCCTGTTTTAGCTCATAAGCGATTGTATGATGGAATTATTTCTTATGGGATAGAAACCCTAGATGAGTCGAACACTAGGTGTAACAAGATTTTCGATGGAGAACCAGTCAAGATATATGACTATTTTTCAGCTGACTTCTTTGGCATGGAGCGATCGCTCGAAAAGGTTATGCGATTTTTGCACTCTGCAGCCATGAAGGGAGAAGAAAGTCGCCAAGTTCTTTTGCTCTTGGGGCCCGTAGGTGCCGGAAAATCGGCCTTGGTGGAGCACATTAAGAGTGCTCTAGAGAAACTTGAACCCGTACATGCCCTAAAGGGGTGTCCGATCCAAGAAGAACCTCTTCATTTGATTCCACGGTCTTTACGGCCCGAGTTTGAAGAGCTCTATAACATTAAGATTGAAGGCGACCTTTGCCCCGTTTGTCGACACCGACTCCTTGAAGAATATAACGGAGATTATACCCAATTTCCGATTACTGAAGTCTCCTTCTCCATCCGCGGCCGAAAAGGAGTGGGAGTTGTGCCTCCCATGGACCCCAACACTCAAGATACAAGCCTCCTGATTGGGTCTGAGGACATTTCTAAGCTGGATCTATACCCAGAGGATGATCCACGCGTCTTGAGCCTTAATGGCGCCTTTAATGTAGGCAACCGCGGCATCGTAGAATTCGTAGAGGTGTTTAAGAACGAAATCGAGTTTCTTCATACCATGATTACCGCAACCCAAGAGAAGAGTGTCCCATCACCCGGGAAGCAAGCGATGATTTATTTTGACGGGGTTATCCTAGCGCATTGTAATGAAGCTGAGTGGAATAAGTTCAAGTCCGAGCACACCAATGAAGCTATTCTCGATCGTATCGTACGAGTTAATGTTCCTTACTGTCTCGAATATGAGCAGGAAGTAAAGATCTATGAAAAGCTTTTAGGTCGTTCGGACTACGAGTGTCATATTGCTCCACATACGCTTGAGATTGCAGCTATGTTTGCTGTACTCTCGCGTTTGCATCTTTCTAATAAGGCAGATCCTTTAACTAAGATGAAAATTTACAATGGTGAAGAGATTATTGAAAAGGGTCTTATTCGCAAGATTGATATCAAGGATCTCCGCGAGGAAGTTGAGGATGAAGGGATGACCGGAATCTCAACGCGGTTCATTATGAAGGCAATTGATGCCGCCTTGGCTGATTCCACTAAAGACATGATTACGCCAATTTCAATACGTGACGCCTTAATAAAACAAGTGAAAGAACAAGTCACTAACTCCGACGCCAAGAAGACATACCTCCAGCTCCTCCAGAAAACACTTCATGAGGAATATTTAACTATCCTTGAAAAGGAGATTACAAAAGCATTTGTAACGGCTTATGAGGAACAAGCAGAATCACTGTTTAATAATTACCTTGATCATGCTGAGGCCTATGTTAACAATACTAAGGTCAAAGACAAGGTAACCAGCGAGGACATGGAAGCAGACGAAAAGTTCTTGCAGTCCATCGAGGAACAGATCGGGATCAAGGGTTCGGCCAAAAACAATTTCCGTGCTGATATTTCTTCTTATATGTTTTCTAAGTTACGTCGAGGTGAATCCATCGACTGGCGTTCTTACGGTCCTCTGCGCGAGGCCATCGAAACTAAGCTTGTTGCCTCTGTTCGAGACATTTCTCGAATCATCACAAAGTCGAAGAGCCGCGACACTAAGCAACAGCGGAAGTTTGGTTCAATGGTTCAAACCTTAATCGATAATTACGGATATAATGCAAATTCTGCTGAGGAAGTGATTAAGTTCGCTAGCAATAATCTTTGGAGAGACTCCTAAGAGAAGTCCTTGGGGTTGCGATGCTTTTGTCGCACCTTCTGGCTGATAGGGATTGCTTCCCCATCTCCGTCAATTCGAACAAAGGTCATCTGCGTGCTTACTACGGTACGTTGCGTACCGTTATATACAGAATGGCGTCTAGCTTCTATGTTGAGAATAAGAGATGTCTTTCCCACTTTGGCCACACTTCCATAAATTTTAATGATCTGTCCGGGCCTACATGGTTTTTCGAAAGTCAAGCCAGCTATATGCTTGGTAACCATTCGCGGAGTATCGGCAATCTGAGCGGCATATGCTGCAGCCGCCTCATCTAGCCACGCCAGCATCACGCCACCAAATAGGTTACCATGATATCCCACTTCGCCCTTTTTTATAAAATGTGTTGAAATCAGCTCCATTCTATTTGCTCGTTTTTGTGTTATTTCCGACAACTTTAAGGCCTCCTGGTTTGCACCACTCAAAAGAATGTTGCGGGAGTGTCCAGTGGACACGAACCCATGGATCCTCAGGGTTTAGATCCCCGAAAATCTCAATTATAAATCCTATCCTCTCTTCAAACTTAGTCGATTGTACAAGGTCACCTATCTGCATACAATAAATAGCATAACAGACAGTTAGTGAAAAGTATTATCATCAGTATCAGCACTAAAAAGATCAAACAATAAAGAATCATCAATCGTTGATTCAGGGGACGCAGAATTTTTTAGTGCCAAAATCAAGTCTTGGTTTTCTATATCCACATAGACAGAAACATAATCGTCATTGTCCAAACCCATTAGATCTTTAGCAGTAATTCGAATTTGCCCGTGCTTCTTTACAAGAACCGTAATGATTGTCGACAGCATGTGAGGCTCAGTGAGCATCTCCGCACCCTTCACCGGCGATTTTTTTTTCGTTGTTGTTTCCTTAAGAACAATAAGAGTCTCTTCCAGCTCTTCCCCCACTTCCGTAAGAATCTGTCGCTGCCGATTAAGATCAGCACCACGCTTGATAAAATACAAAACAGATATTACCAAGAAAACAGAGATTGCAGTATTAATGACGGTCAAGGGGTGTCCTAGAGATAGATAGTCAAAAATCCGCGATTTTTTGTCGCAAATTTTTTTCCCACACCACAGTATACCGGATTAGTACCGGCGCTTAAAGTGGAGACCCAAAATTATTTCCCACAAGAAAAGTTGCAACGTTATACTATGAATGGATGCGCCGAACATATTGCGGCCCCATATGGTTATATAAGCGCCAACGCTAATTTCGGGAGTACGACGAATAGAAAAGAAAGGCTGCAGCATAATATAGGGCGCCTATAGAAAAACAGTAAGTATGCGCAGCCCGGAGCCAGCAATAACAGTACAGCAAGTCCAGAACACAACGTAAGTAACATCTTCATTTGATTGCAAGAAAGTACGCATAACAGACATAAGTAGGCAGCATTATACCAGAGCGCCCAAATAAGTTGTTGTAGAGTTATGCATATTATATGCCAAACTATACCAAAAAGTCTGAAAATTATTCTGGCGGTTTTATCTGAGGCCTTGTTTTGTACATGTGTAAACGCTTAAGCCTATTGCGCATGCGGAGGGAATCGCCGTCTGCTGGGAAATGATTTCGAAACGCTTCCCGGGCCTCGGTCATTCTTGTATCCGCGGCACTAGTGATGGGTTTGCGACGATTGCGACGATCATATGCGCGCCAGGCAAAGTAGACCAATAGACCGCCAGGGATTATGACGGCCGCAGCGAATACCAGGGCGTGGATTAGCGGATTGGTCATTGCGTCGCATACTACCTCTTAAGCCATCGCCGTATCCACTGTACGCCGTTAAGCATATGCTCTCCGCCAGTGTTCCAAAGGGCGTGCAGAATGCCTACCGCGCAGAAGACCCACATTAGTGCCAGACTGCTCAGGCCTGCTATGATCAATGCGTACTGAAGGGTTTCCATTCTATTGTAAATATGCGCCTTAAGGGTTATGTGGTTAGTTTTTCTGGTTTTTTATGTAAAGTCTCAAAAAATGGCAGCCGTATCATGAACGTACTTAGGCAATCCTTCGCACCCGCAATAGTTGCATGGCACATACATTGGGGGCACCAGGGGGGGGCCTCCCCCCCATGTCAAGTAATTGTTTTGTAATTGTTTGTGAGTTGTTGAACTCACGATTTTGTGAGTTATTGGCTCACGCCGTGAGTTACTTAGTACATGCAAGCACTCACAGTAGGCACAAAAAAGCCGGGGCGAACCCCGGCAAGATTGTTTGCGGCCTACAACTAGCTGTTCTTGTAGCCTCGCTTGTGGAGGGTCATCACTTCGATGGTAAGCACGGCGGCCGCCTCATCAGTATCAACGAGGGCCTGAGCCTCGATTAGAGCGTGCCGGAGATTGCCCACGGTCGCGACGTTATCGGGGTCAACGCCAACGAGCGCACAAGCGGACAGCGCGCCGTCAAGGGTGCTCTGAGCTTTAGCAACGCGAGAAGCTGCGTCGGCTCCTGCGGCGGTGAAAGTCAGCACGCGACGGCAGGACGCCTTCACGGCCTTAACGGTCGCGGGGACAGAGCCGAGCATCAGCGCGGCACCTTCTGGGTTAAGGTCCGCGTGACTGTCGAGGATGAAAGTAAACGCGCTCCCGATGTTGGAGAATGCGAGGGTCATGTCGTTAGCGGTAGCGAGGAAAATAGAGGTCATGTTGGTGTCCTTTCGAGACGGTCGGGCTTTAGTGCCCTCAACTGTTATAATAATACCATATTGAGCAGAAAAGTCTCGGGCATTATCGTGCCCGATTGACAGCCCCGCGACGATTTCGCGGGTTTCGTTGATGTCTCTCTTCATGCTCATACAAGTATTGTACCTGAAAAATTCGCTTTTGTATCGGGCATAATGGTGCCCGGTTGCCGATTGACCTGGATTCTATTGTGTGTTGCAAGCATCGACCAGGCTTGATACTTGTGGGTTGCAACCGTAACACTTGCGCCTTGCAAGCAACTCACAAACAGTTACTTGTGTGCCGCATGCAACTCACGGATACTCACGGATTGCGGGGGCCTTTAATACAGACATTCGCATCCCCACAATTCTCCACTTTGATAGCGCGCTGCTATCATTCCTTTGCAACATAAACAATTCCACCACATCCCCCTAACTGGCTTCCGCCCATTCAACACTACGGGACAACACCTTAAAGCGGAGGACATGTCGATAGTCCGTAGCATAGTGGTTGGTAAAGGGTAAATCCCAGGATTCCAGATTGCTTGTGTTGGCCGTCCAGTTTACATTTACTCTACCGGATCC
>Ga0209756_1000517_pt1 | contig 37972 bp, 56 predicted proteins | sample ETNvirenome_6_85_FD_184071 | JGI IMG/M metagenome (GOLD analysis project Ga0209756, IMG submission 184071) | Marine viral communities from the Pacific Ocean - ETNP_6_85 (SPAdes) (version 3) | ecosystem: Environmental > Aquatic > Marine > Oceanic | place: Pacific Ocean | collected 2013-06-19 | reverse complement strand
TTTTGTTGTATCAGGATAATAGTAATCTAAATTAGGTAAATTTAATAATTCTCTTTCTTCATCTAACATTTTTTTTACTGCATCTAAAAAATAAGTCTCTTGTTCTTCCGGCCATGCACCTTCTATATCAATATAATATTTTATTACCCTATCTATTAATTCTGTTGGGATTGGTACTTTTAAATCGTACCTCGCACTATCTCCACTATTGGTATTTTCTACCCACTCTGGTTTACCACCAAATAACTCACCAATTTCTTCTCTACCTCTTTCTGCAATATCACCTTCCATAAAATCATTTATTGATCTTTCATACGCACTTCTAATATCACGTTCTAACTCACCTAATTCGTTTTGACTTAATAAAAATTCTAATATATCTTCACCATCTACTTCATTATTTTTTACCTGTGTCCTTAATGTATTTATAAAAGTTGGGTTAATTTCTAAAAAATCACCATCAGTGTCTACCTCTACGCCCATTTCATATAAATCTTCTACACCTTGACCACCTATCATAATTTTATCTGTATATGCAGGGATTGATTCTATCACACTATCCATCGCCTTTCCTGTCATCTCATTTAGAACTTCATCTCTAGGGGTATCATAATAAGAAAAGAAATCACTATGATCTTCACTAAATGCTTCTTCTGCCAAATCCCTATTTTCAAATAACTCTGAGAAATCCCCCCATTCATCGACAGATAATGTCATATTAGGGTATATCCCTTCAGTGTCATTAAATGTCATATTATCATAATAATTTGTTTTGAGTACTTTTTCATCTTTATATGATGCACCCTTAATAAACTCTTTATTAAACCACCCTAATTTTTTTAATGTATCATATAGGGTACTATGTTCTCTCCACCTAATTAACTCATCTACTTCAAATTCACTAAATACATTACCACCATCTTCCTCATTCCATTTAGAATTAGGATCTAATGTCCATTTTATGAAAAAGTATAAAATTACTTCATAGTCTAACGCAACCAACTCACCAAAATTATGTAAAAGATCTGCAACGTTATCGTGTTTAAAACCTGTTTTATATGAACTATCATCTTCATCTCTCCACATAGGAAAAAACTCCCTATTAAATAGACGAAACATCATGTTTTCTATTTTAGGGTTATCCTCAATACTTTCGTTAATTATATGTTGGAAGTTTAAATTCATACTCTTTGGAACATTCCATCCATTATTTGATAAATTGCGTCAATAACACCATAAGAATCATACCCAAAATTATCTTTATGTGTTTCTATTATTGATCGAATACATGAATCTACGTCTCTTTCTAACCTGTCCCACTTATTATATTTATCTTTAGGTACTTCAGCGAAATATTCATTAACAGGTTCTTCATCACTAAATAACCCCGTGGATTTACCATCAAACCTCATTTCTTTAAGAATTCTTTGTAATTGGTTTTCAGTCAATTTAATTTTCATAACTATAGTTTAATTATAAATACTTTTAAAGCATAAAAAAATCCCATTTAAGTGGGATTCTCTTATTACTATTAATTTTTTTATAAATATTTAGATAACATCCCTACAGTATCAAAATCACCTGCATCTAATGCGTCATCTATAAGTGATTGTATTTCTCTAGGTGACATTTCAGAATAATCTATCTCTACGTCCACTTCTTCAGTAGGTTCATCTTGTGAAGGTGCTACACCAGCATCTATCATAAGATCTTCTAATCCGTCTTCAAAATTACCTTCATCACCGATGATTAAATCATCTAACTCCTCATCTTCATCTGCTAAGTGTAGTTCTTTTAAGTGTGCAATCACTTCTTTACATTTGGCACTGTTAGATAATATCTCTTTCATAAAGGTATGAAATTGTTGTGCTGGTAATTTAGTAAGTTCATGAAAGAACCATTGTTTTAATTTATAATCATCATCATCGATACATGCTACAAATTTCTCCCACATACCAGGACCTAATCTCATTCCCCATATTTCATTCTCTACTGTATCTGCCCTATCAATAACGTGTTTCTGTTCTTCAAAATCTAAATGTCCCTCTCCCCAGTTGGATGCGGCTAATTCCATAGCCCCCTTAATAAGTTCATGTACTAATAGTGGAAATATCCACGCTTTAGCTTCTACTACTGGTTCTTCTTCCTCTTGTTCATTACCTTCTTCGTCTTTAGGTTTTTCCCACTTAATTTTTTCTGTTCCACCTATTTGTCCACCCATTGCTTGATCAGGTATTATCCAATATTGGAAATCTGCCAAAGACATTAATTTACCATATAAACCCATTAATCTAGGATCAATACTATCTAATTGATCAGCAACCATATGAAAGATATAGTGACCTTTTTTGGCTGCCCCTTGCATTAATGCATTAATTACGTTTCTTTTATCTACCTCAATTTCTAATTCTTCCATTCGTTCTGCACTCTTGGATTGGAATTCTTCTTCATCTTCTTCTTCATCTTCGTCTTGATCTAAATCTAATGGTGAACCGGGAGGTAATAATTCAGCATCTAACATATCGTCCGGAATATCAAATTCTTCACTTACTATATCTACTGCTAATTGTTCTAAAGCATCTTTATGTTGTGCTTCTATTTGTGCAACTTCTTGCATAATTCTCATCATTTCCATCATCATTTGTGGATTGATTTGTTGGATTCCGTGATACCTTTTAACTTTATTAATGATATCTTTGAAACGAGAACTTGCTAATTTTTCTGAATAGTTTTGGTTAGTACCTGTTGCTGGTAAACCTTTATTCTTACCAAAAGTATGTTCACCACTTCTTAATTTACCTTCTAAATCAGGATTCATTCTTTCTGGATGGTTAGGATCATACTCAACACCCTCATTAAGTTTTTCCATTCTTTTTAACTCCCCTTTTAACATTTGGTGTTCTTTAATTACTTTCTTAGTAATTTTATCTAAGTCTATTTTAATTTTTACCTTTTTCATTTCTTTTAATTTATCGCGTATAATGAAGTCCACATAACCCAAGCATCTTTTGCCATTTTCTCAAACACCCTTTGTACGTTTCTAGTTTCATGATTATTATCAGTATTACTAATTCTCGCTAATGCTCCCCTTATTAATATGTCTCTTATTTCTCTTTTATTATCTAATAAATATTCTATGATTTCTTTTCTTTCTCTCACCCCTTCTATCTCACCTTCACTTACACCACTATCCTCACCTTCAGTTTCTAATTCATATTCTAAATCTTCTATTCTTTCTTCTAATGATTCTAAATCCATCCTTTGTCCATATAACCATCTTTCTAAATCACCTTTAGTCCAATTTAATAATGGATGTGCACCAAACATATTAATTAAACCACTTTCTCTAATTTTTCCTAAGTATTTGATTAACATTTTAACTTCTTTACCTTGTAGTTCGTTAGTAAATCTAGGAAAATCATATTGATCTTTCCTTGCTTCACCTAATAAATCAGATTTTTTGAATTTTTTATACCCACCATCTTTTTTGAATTTAATATATTCTACTAAATCCTTTTTTTTCATTTTTGGTTTGGAATTTTTCCCTTCGGTTTTCATTTCTTCTTCATCCATATTTTTAAATCCATCAGTAGCGTAATATAATTTTACTTGTTTATCTGTGAAAACTCTTCCACTAGGACTAACGTTCTTATTTTTACCTACCTTAGTAAATGGCATAATAAAAATTATTTTCTCAAACTTTTACAGAATGCTTTAGCACCCGCTACTTTCATATGTAATTTTGTACTATTAGTCTCCATTGCTGCTTTCCAACATTCTGTTGAACACCCGTTCCAATTATCGTTCTTATCTTTACACCATTCTCTGAATGTACCTTCAGTACCATCTTTTTTAATCTCATCTGACATATCTTGCATCCAGTCCTCATCTTCTTTAAGTCTTAAATTTTCTTTTACTACATCATCTATAACTATATCGTCAATACTAACTTCATATTGTGGATTATCTTTAAGATTTGGTGATATATAATTAAACATCTCTTGACCGTAAATGTCATATAGTCTTTTAACTATCTTCTCTGGATTTTTTCTCATATATCTTAACACTGATGGGGGAATCTCCTCACCATATTGTCCGAACACTCCCTCAATATCCCGTTCTCTTGGTGACTGTCTATAATTTTTTCTACTATATGTATCTTTCATTTCAAACTCCTCTGATATTTCTTCAGATTCATTTTGTGATTTATCAATCTCCTTATTTAATTCGGAGTATTGTGAGGTTAAATCCTCAATGGCTTTAGTCCTATCTTCAATTTCTCGTGTAGAAGGATTTTCAACTAAAACCCTCTCCATTAATTTTCTTCTAACGGCTCTTTTAATTTCTGATTCGTATATTTTTACTTTTTTCATTTTACCCATTTATTAATTCATTGTTATAAGATAATACCATATCTTTTTCATATAATTTAGATTCTACTGAGTCTATTTTTTCTCCAAACTCAAAGAATAATCTTTTTTCAGGATATTCATCATAACCTTCTAAGTTTTCCCAAGCCATTGCAATAATACCATCCACGGCATCCCACATAGCAAATGAATCAGATTCTTGTATAACATCTAATTTTAAATCCCCCGTTAATGACCCTGTTTTTTTTATAAATTTTTCTTCTGGTGATTCAGGATTTCCTGATGCAGGATAAGCATCCCATCCCTCACCGTCAATATCAGTTATAATATCCGAAAAGAGAAATTCATATATGAAGTTCCCTTTCCAATTTTGTCCAACCTTATTTATATAAACTAGTTTCATCTTATCTATACATTCCTTTTCTTCCTAAATGAAATTTCTTCCTGTCCATTGCTTTTGGTTTAGGGTTAACATTTGGTTTAGGTATCTTTTTCCATCTTGGTTTCTTTCTACCTGGTCTTGTAGTTGGTTCTGCAATTCCGGGTTCTTTAGTTGGTGCTGGAGAATTACCCATTAATGAATTAAAATCTATTTCTATAAATTCTTCATCACCAAAAGTTTCATGATCTAAGTCACCATCCATATTACTATCCATATCTAATCTATTTGGGATTTGATCACCATCTCTATCTAAATCTCCTGTTGCTTGTAAGTAATTTTGTCCTGTGGCAATTGCATCTACAACATCCATTTCTTCATGTACTACCCCTACATCATCACCTAATTGTGCAGCTAAATCTCCAGTAATATCTATATTTTCTTCTATATCCCCATCTTTACAAGAATGACATCCCTCACCTAAACATTCTTCACATATCGCTTCACTATTTTCTTTTAAAATTTTGTTTAACGATTCATTAATGTTTTTTTTTAAAAAGTTCTCCATTAATTGTTTTTTAGAAAATCTTCTAGACTCTTTTACTACTTCTTCATCAGATTCGTCCATCTTTATCCCTTTACAATCGTTTTCAATCTTAGTTAACATTTTTTTATGTTCTTTAATCATCTTTTGAATCTGTGCACCTATCATACCTGTAGGGTCAATACCACCATCTGATAATGATTTTTCAAATCCTTCTATTGCAGATTTAAGTTGTTTGATTAATTTAACACATTCTTTTTCATCGATTTTTGATTCTTCTTTTTCATCAGATTCTGCCAATTCTTCTTCACCACCTTCTTCATCTGCGAATGGATCATCACCACCTTCTTCTTCTACATCCATATCGATATCCACTGATTCTTCATCACCCCCTTCTAATTCACCATCTTCTTCATCTTCTCCTTCAATCTTAGCAATAATATCTTCAACGTCTTCATCAGGAATCTCCTCCCAATCAATTGCAGATACTATAGAATTAATAACATATTTATCTAATTCTGGGTCCGGCTCATCTTTGTCTCTTAATAACTGACCAATCTTACCAGTTAGTTTTTGAATCTTTTTTGTATATCCATCACCATCTTCTTCACCTTCATCTTCTACTTCCATATCCATAGAAACTTCTTCATCTTCACCTCCTTCATCACCAAATGGATCTTCATCCATAGATATCTCTTCTTCGTCTTCAACCTCATCTTCCACTGGTGCTGGTGCTGGTGCTGGTGTATCTACTTTAATTACTTTTTTTTGATCTTCAATTACTTCAGGTTCTTCTTTAACTACAACACCACTTGCGTTTGCTTCTTTTACTTCTACCGCATCAGACTCAAATAAGTTAGTATTAGTTTTAACACCAAAAGACTCATTCAACATATCAAATTTTAAATTTAATTGTTTTAATGCTTCTGCATAAGAATCATATCTCTCAATATTTTTATTTTGTAAACCACCAATATAGTTAAAATCTTCTGCTAATATATTACCAGAAGTTTTTTCAGTGGTTTTTATAAAATAACTATGGTTTTCTCTTATGATACCATAAACTACTCCGTTAGCACCTTTTTTAACGTTATCAACTTCAGATGTTGAAGTACTTTCATTTAAGGTACTCATTTTACCCATTAGATCTTTAATTCTATCTAATTTGTCTTTACCTTTAATTTTTTTTGGATTTACAAAATTCTTCATTTTATTTTTTTTTAATTTTTTTTATATTAACTCCTTATTGGGTTACCTGTTTTAATATCTACATATTGATACGTCTCAACTATACCCGTATTGTTTTGGAATGTTGTTGTTGTACCAGATATTAACCCTGTTTTTACTTCTGTTTGTGGGGCAATTGGGTTACCTAATAACATAATGTTTGCATCAGGTGTGGTAGTTGCGCCATCAATAAGTAGTGGTATAACTTGTCCATCCCATTCATTTTGGGGGGCAAATGTTGTACCATTAATTGTTACTGAAGCTGGGTTGTTAATAATTACATATGCACCATACACAAAATTATCAAAATCTGCGGCAGTACTTACATGCATTACCGTAAATGTACCTTGTATTGCTGGATTCATACTATATTATTTTTTATTAATCTTATTATTTATTAATAAATATTGCATTTTAGATAAAAAAACTAAAATAGGTTATATTTTAATTCTTTAAAAAAGTAATAGATTCATCAAGGGTTAATGATTTATCATAAGCTAATGTTTCTAACTCACTTAACTTATCTAAAAACTGCATTCTTCTTAACACTTTAAATGCGATATTTTCATATGAATATTCTCCCTCTCTATCTAATCCTGTCTGTCTCATTTTTTTTATCTTTACCTTAAGAGACTGTATAGAACGTATTAGTTTATCATAATCACCACCTTTGTAAATTTCAAAAAAATATTTTATAGTGTCAATTATACTATTAGATTTCTCTTTTACTTTTTTGGTGTCTAACTTAAAATCTTTTTTAATTGGTTTTACATTCCACTTATCCCATAATACTGAATAAACTCCGCTTGCAATATGTGGTTCTTCTTCATCTTGTACATATAATTCTACATCGTACCCTTTAACAGTTATATTATGTTTTTCATTCCAAAAATTTTTCTTAGCATCAAAATATGATTTAACCAACTCCTCATTCTCATCTACATCGCCAAAGTTAAGTAATATGTGTAAATCCACATCTGAAAAACGAGACCAATTATAATTAGCTAAACTACCAGTTAATACTATATCACTTATTTCTACCCAACCAATATCTAAGGTTTCAAAAAAATCATCGGCAATCATTAACAATCTTTTTCTAACTTCTTTGTGCATTTCTTGTTCCCTATCAAAAATAGTGGGGTTAAGTGTATCTTTTAATTTAAATGAAGAAAGATCAATATTTTCTTTCTCTATAATATCATTAATTTCTTGTTCTTCTAAGGTATTAATTTTCATAAGTATTTTTTATTATAAATATTCAAACATTATGTAAATTATACTGCAATAGGAACATTTTTCCAGTTAGGTTGTGGTTTATAGTTAATAAATTGAAAATCCTCTATAGTATAATCGAAAATATTATTTTTTTTATTTAACTGTAGTTTGGGTGACTCTCTATTTGGATCCCTTATGGTTAGTTGTTCTTCAACGTAAGATAAATGATTTTTATATATATGACAATCACCTAAATTACCAATCAATTCTAAGGGTAACATATTAACTTGTTGTGCAATCATCGAAAGTAATAACCCATAACTGGATATATTAAATGGTAACCCTAAAAATGTGTCTACACTTCGTTGATTCCACATGAGAGAAATACCTCTTTGCGGGACTCTTAATGCGTTTAATTTAGTGTGAGATATATCTTCCTCTGAAATAGGGTGTCGATTCAGTTGAAAATAATAGTCCATTCTTTCTTTTAATGAAAGTTCTCTACTATATATTTGAAACCCATAATGACATGGGGGGAGTTTCATTTGAGATATTTCTCCTACGTTCCACGCAGATACCACCATCCTTCTACTGTCAGGATCAGTCTGTAAGGTGTTCATAATTTCTTGTATTTGATTGATACCTTTTAAATGCATCCCCAAACTATTAGTATCTCTATTCCAGTGTCCTGTGGAGTAATAACCACCCCAGTCAACCCATTGTTTACCATAAACAGGACCCAATTCTCCTTCAGAATCTACCCACTCATCCCATATTGTAACTCCATTATCATTTAGGTATTTAATATTAGTATTTCCTTGTAAGAACCATAATAATTCATGAATTATAGACTTAGTGTGTAATTTTTTAGTAGTTAAAAGAGGAAATCCCTCTTGCATTTTATGTCTAACTTGATGTCCAAATATAGAAAGGGTGCCGGTATTTGTTCTATCCCCTTTATTTTTACCTTCTTTTAATATTATTTCTAATAAGTTATTGTATGTTTTATCTATATACCCCATGACCCACCTTTATTTATTATATTATATTCTAATTTTTTTATAATTAAATGTAAAGAATTTAATTCCTCAAACATTTCATGTGAAATTAATATATTACTTAATGATTCTTCTAATTCATAAAGTTCACCTAATAATTGTTGTTCTTGAGTTGGCATTTTATTTATTTTTCAGTTGTTCTATTTGTTCTAAAATTGGTGTAATATCTACCTCTCCCTCTATTTTTTCTACTTTATAATTTTTTATGTGGGTGTTGAGTATTTTACCTTGGCTTTCCGCACTTTCAAACATATCATAATCACTCTTTTTAACATCATGATAAAGATATTGTCTACCTCCTTTAAAAATAATTGCTAATTTATTATTATGGATATTGTATTTGGAAGCTAAAATATTACTGGAATTATAAAGATTTTCTATTGATTCACTAGTTTTATATTTGTGTAATAACATAATTTTAATTTTTATATAATTTATAACTATCTATATTTTTTAATTCGTAAATTTTTCCTTTTACTGAATGTTCTTCATCTATTACGTCCCCATTAAAATCTTCAGTAATAATTACGTAGTCTCCTGTTATAACCATTCCACAATCAGAATGTTCTATTTTATAGGTACTATTAAAATATTTATCACTGTTGTTATCTTCCTTAATGATGAGAACAATTTTTTTAAATTTGGGTGCAGTATTAATCATAAAAACAAATATACTAATTTTTTATAAAAAAATCAACAATAAAAAAAAAACCATAACAATGTTATGGTTTTTAGTTAATTGAATAATTATGTTGTTAAATTACGATATCTCTATTGTTCTCGTACCTTTTTTTAATTTAGTTTTAGTAACTTTAGGAAGATATAAGATAGTAATACCATTTTCTACTTTAGCGTGTACCTCATCTAAAACAATATTTTCGGGCAAATTAAAAGACCTTAAAAATTTAGTGGTATGATATTCTCTAGAAATATACTCACCTTTTTCTTTTTTATTTTCTATTTTTCTTTCTCCTTTTATTTCTAACGTTGTATCATTTAATGTAATAGTTAAATCTTTTTTCGTAAATCCTGGTGTTGATAATTCATATCTATATGACCATTCATCTTCGTAAACATTTGTGGAAGGTGTATTTTCAGAATACTCTCTTCTATTTACATTGTTATAACTTACTTTTGGAAATCTAAACTCTGTTAATGATCCACCAAAAACATCTTCATTTACAAATTCTCTTATTAAATCATTTAAATTTTTGTTGTACATAATTTTATTTTTTTTATTTTAATTATTATTTTATATGTACCCTTTAATCAAATTAAATGCCACTAGAATTTTTATGACAATTTGTCATTAAGGATTATTTATATGTTTACCTTTAACTCTGTAGTAATTAACATCAATACCATACTTCTCTAATTTGTTTTTAGGGATATAACATTCCCCAGTTTCTAAAAAGTGATTCATTCTCTTCCTGCCAAAATTAATATTAAACTCTACTAAATCTATTCCGATAAAATTTCTATTATGTTTTAACGATGCAACTCCAGTTGTTGATGAACCCGCAAATGGGTCTAATATGGTGTCACCCACATCACTCCCTATTTTAACAAACCATTCGGCTAATTCTACATGAAAAGGTGCGGGATGTAAAACACTAGGGTTAGATTCTGCAGCAGTAATAACAACATTATGTGGTAGTGCACCTTTTTTATTTAGTGTTACTTTTTTAGTGTTATATACACCATCCCTAGAATTAATGGTTGTGATTTCATTTTCTAATCTTCTTTTAGTAACTTCACTGTGTTCCACTCTGCAATTATCTGCCCTAAATTTAGGTTTAGTGGAATTAGAAAAATGATAAACATATTCATATCTATCAATCGCTCTATATTTACAATTAGTTGGCATAGAGTTTTTCTTAAACCATATATAGGGTTTAGCGACTAAAAACCAACCTTGTTTCCTCATTTTATATTTTAACTCATCTAAAACAGGGTGTACCACTCCTTTATCAATCTTTTCATTTATATTAAGGAAAAAACTACCATTAGGTTTAAGCACTTTTAAAAATCTTTCAGTAAATTCTAAAAACCAATCTGCATAATCGTCAACATGTATAGAGCCTATCTCACCATCATCCCCACCACTATAATTTTTTCTAAAAGCGAAATATGGTGGTGACGTAAATATAGTATCAACCATCTGATCATTTTTAATCATTTCATCTAAAACATTTTTTGTGTTTCCTAAGTGTAATTTATATTGACTTTTCATATATTAATTTTTATATTTAACACAAATATAATGATATTTATTTATAAAAACAAATCAAGGATGAGAAAAGTACAACCAAAAGTTAAAAAAATAATCAACAAGTCTATTGAGGAAGCTAGGTTATATAATCAAGATGAAATTACTATTGAACATGTAACTATTGCGATGATTAATGATTATAACAATGATGCAATCAAATATTTAGTAGAGTTAGGAGTAGATGTAGATGAGGTACATAAAAAAATAGAAGATGTAATTTTAAAACAAGAAGAAGCAATTAAAATAACTACGTCTTTAATTCCAATGGCAGAATACACAAAAAAATTAATTAAGGAGGCTGAAGTAGAATGTGAAAAACTTAAAGAATCTTATTTAGGTACACCACATATTATGTTGTCTATTTTAAAAGAAAAAAATAATATAACTAAAATTTTAAAAAAAATGGGAGTGGATTATAAAAACTACAACAAAACAGTTAAGAAATATATAATAAATGATAGTTTTGAACATGCGGATGGAGAATCTGAAGATTTATTTAATAGACCACCACGAAAAAAGAATAAAAATAGTGGAACACCTATTTTAGATAATTTTTCTATAGATGTAACTAAGAGAGCCTCCGAAGGAAAGATTGATCCGGTTATTGGTAGAGATGATGTAATCCAAAGAGTTGCACAAATACTTTCTAGGAAGAAAAAAAATAATCCTGTATTAATTGGAGATCCAGGTGTAGGTAAAACTACGGTAATTGAAGGGTTAGCATTAAAAATTAATGAAGGTGATGCTCCTCGCACATTGTTAGATAAAAGAATTGTTTCTTTAGATTTAACTTCTTTAGTTGCAGGAACTAAATATAGGGGTCAATTTGAAGAAAGGATTAAAGGGGTGGTAGATGAATTGATGGATGCCGATGATATCATATTGTTTATTGATGAATTACATACCTTAGTAGGTGCGGGTAATGCATCTGGATCAATGGATGCAGCTAACGTAATGAAACCAGCACTATCTAGAGGGGATTTACAAATTATAGGTGCAACTACATTAGATGAGTTTAGAGAACATATTGAAAAAGATGGGGCATTAACTAGAAGATTTCAACAAGTAGTTATTGAACCACCATCTATAGATGAAACTATTGAGATATTAGAAAAAATAAAAGGTTCTTATGAAAAATATCATAAAGTAACTTATTTAAATGATACTGTAATCCAATGTGTTAAATTAGCAGATAGATATGTGACTGATAGAGAATTTCCGGATAAAGCAATAGATATTATGGATGAAGTAGGTGCCCGGTCTCAAGTTAACGCTAAACCACCAAAAGTTATTAATGACTTAGAACACGAAATTGTTAATATTAAAGAAGAAAAAAATAGGGTAGTTAGAAGTCAAAAATATGAAGAAGCAGCGAAACTAAGAGATAAAGAAAGACAAGTTACAGATAAGTTAGAAGTGGAGAAAGATGTGTGGAGAAATAACTTAGATAAAAAAAGGACAATTATAAATCCTGAAGATGTAAGTGAAGTAGTTGCGTCTATGACTGGTATACCCCTTAAAAGATTATCAAATGATGAAGGTAAAAGATTGTTAGATATGGAGAAAGTGATGAAAGGTTCAGTAATTGGACAAGATGATGCAGTAGTTAAGATTGCTAAATCATTGAGAAGAAATAGGGTAGGGATTAGAAACCCTAAAAAACCTATAGGGTCATTTATGTTTTTAGGTCCAACGGGGACTGGAAAAACACACTTAGCAAAAAGATTAGCTAAATATATGTTCGGTAATGAAGACTCTCTAATTAGGGTAGATATGTCAGAGTATCAAGAAAAACACGCAGTTTCTAGAATGGTAGGTGCACCTCCAGGATATGTAGGACATGAAGAAGGAGGTCAATTAACGGAAAAAGTTAGAAGAAAACCCTATTCTATAATATTATTCGATGAGATTGAAAAAGCACATAAAGACGTATATAATATGTTATTACAATTATTAGATGACGGACAATTAACTGATAGTTTAGGAAGAAAAGTAAATTTTAAAAACTGTATGGTTATTATGACATCAAACGTAGGTATTAAAAAATTACAAGATTTTGGATCTGGGGTAGGTTTCAGTACTAAGTCTTTATCTGACAATAAAGATGCTTATAGATCACAAATTCTAAATAAAGAATTAAAAAAACATTTTCCACCAGAATTCTTAAATAGGTTAGATGATGTTGTAATATTCAATCCATTAAAAGAACAAGAAATTGGACAGATAGTAGAATTAGAAATAGTTAAGATTGTTGAAAGAATTGAGGAATTAGGTTATAAATTAAAGATACTTAAATCCGCTAAAAAATTCTTATGTGAAACGGGATATGATGAAGAATATGGGGCAAGACCACTAAACAGAGCGATACAAAAATATGTAGAAGATCCTATATCTGAAGAAATATTAAAAGACAACATCAAAGAAGGACAAACTATTAGTATTTCTTATAGTAAAGTAAAAGAAAAAATAGAAGTTAAAGTAATTTAATACTATTTTATTTGGCAGATTAAAATATTTTTCTTATATTTGTATAAAATCAAACAATTATGAAAAAGTTAATCACATTATTATTAGTATTAGTAAGTTTAAATAGTTATTCACAAAATGATTCTATAGTTAAATACTATAGAGAAATCACTGACGATTTATGGGTTCAGGACTGTTTAGATAATTGGGTTAAAGATACCACTAAACAATGGAAATGGAAAACAGATTTATATATTCACGTAACGGGTGATAAAAATGATTTTATTATGTCTGAATTATCTATTATCGTTAAAGAATTAAACGAATTAATCGATCCAATAAATATCTATATTACAGATGATACGTTAAAACGTAATTGTAGACTTTTCATTGGTAGTCATAAAGAATATTATCATATTAACGACTATTATCAAGATGCAATAGATGAAGGGAATAGTATACCTTTTGGATACTCAAATTCTTTAGGTGGTTTAAAGTCTATTAATGCAGGTTTATGTTTTGTTAATATTACACATATTCAGAAAAGAGGGGTTAGTTATGGTTGGTCATCAGAATATATTAAAGAGGAAATAAAATGTACTCTTAGAGAAGAAGTTACTCAGATGTTAGGGTATGTAAATGATAGTTATACATATCCTAATAGCGTTTTTCAAGAATCTAAATCATCACCAATAACTAAATACTCTGAAATAGATAAAGAAATAATTAAAATGTTATATAATTAACCTTTATTAAGTACAGAAGGAATATCATCATTTATAAATCTAGTATCATCAGATTGATTCTTAGAGTCTTTAACCACTTTACTCCATAATGCATTACACGCTTCCATTTCAGGACCTAAAGTATATATAACACCATCTGCATATCTTGGGGTTTCAGCGGTTTGAGTATCAACCTCCTGATTATTCTGTAAAATTTTAACTTCTGCAACCCCTTTATGACAACCAAATGAAGTTTTTATTCTCTCACCACTTTTCAACTTTTTATTAGGTCTATTAGGTAGTTTTGGGTTAGGTACGGAGGTTATCTTGTATTTCTTTTTATCATCAGTTTCAATTCCATTGATTAGTATTTTAATTGCTTTACGGCTAGTAAAATCACCCTCATATCGGAGAATCTTTTTTACACCACTATAATCTTCAACGTTAAATACTTTTTCTTTTAAATATCTTTTAAATTCTGCGTTTTTTAGTTTACCTTGCGTCTGAGTTCCTCCATACAGATATTTTATAACATTACTTCTAGTTATAAATGATGGTGGTACTTCTTTACCATTAATTGAATATATTACTTGTCTATTATCTGTCCATTTATCATCAGTAACAATATCTGATTTATCCACACATTCTGCTTGTACTTGTATACCTCCTTTAAATTTCTTTAAATTATCCACTGTCACTAACTCACCTAACTCTTTCCCAACTATTTTAAATTCATTTACTCTAGTGCCACCACCACTTCCCTTCTCTCTATTATCGATTTCACCTTCAACTCCACCACCATTATTTAAATCTGCAAAATCACCTTCCTTTGCTACTATAGTTTCGGTATCTACCCCAAACCCAGTACGTTTTAATGGAATATCATTGGCAAATATTTTAAAAGTGGCATGATTACAATTATGATCATTCCCACTATAATAATTTACTTGTACGGATAATTTACCCATACATCTTTTAAATTGTTCTATAATAGGTTCTTTGATAGTTGTTTCAGTATTAACCCAACAAACTTTCATCCATACTAATACTACTTGTCCGGGATTAGGTAATGCATCTGCATGGCTATCAATTACTCCACCAGTGTCAATTATATGGTTAGTAATTGTTATGTTATCAGGTTTCATATCAAAACCTTTAAGTTTTGGGTTATTAAATGCTCTAATTAAACCATCTCTTACTCCTTCTCCTCTTCCTTTGGCATAATCCATATTTTGATCGTATTTATCACTTCCTATTTTGTGTTTATATTTTAAATCATCTGCCGATTTTGGAGTTATACTTAAAGGTTTATAATTATTGTCCATAGTCGGTGTTATACTACCACTAATAGCGTTACTAGCACCGGCAATAATATCCATTGTGTCAATAGTAAACTTACCCCCTTTACCTAAATATTTTTGTGCTTCGGGATTAGTTTTTATTTTATCCATTAATATTTTCACAAAGTCGGTTACTGCACTACTACCTTCAGTCACTTTAGCTTCAAATACACCTCTAATCCTTTTATCTGCAGTACCCACATTAAAACATCCTGGTTTTGTTTCAACGGTAGTCCCACCTTTTTGTATTTCTTTTTTAATCCATTCCCAGTCAGGTTCTCCATCTTGTTCAGATAATAAGTGATTCTCAACCACCTTTATAGATTTAAAATTTTCTTCCGCTAATATATCGTGAGAATTATCCTTATAGGTAAAACCCATAAGTTCGTACATACGTTTTTTTTGTTCGTTTATAGATTTCATAAAATAATAAATTTATTTTCTACGAGCAACTCTTCTTTTAGACTCGTTTATTTTTCTTTTCTTTTCAGATTTAACTTTATTAACAATGTTTTCGATTAAACTAACCATTTCTGATTCTGTCAATCTTACTGTTTTTTTATTTGACATGTCTTAATATTTTTATAATATATGTTATTTTATTATAAATATAAGAATAAAGTAAAAAAAATGAATTTTACTTAGATTTTACTACATCATAAATTTTAAGTAAATCTGATTCACTGATATTTTTAATTGCTGCGAAATAAGAAACTGCTAACCATAAACTATGTGACTTATGTATTGATATGATTTCTTTTGTTGTCTTGTGTGTTAAAATATAATCCCCCATTTTATTTTTAGTTAAAGATAATAAAATACTTTTAATAAGTCAAATTATTGTACCATATATCCCTGTGCATCTGCATCTGATAAAAGTGATTCATATTCTTTCCTATTCTCAGGTGTTAAATTTTCTAAATCTACATCTAATACTAATCTCGCTAACTTCTCCTCGAATAATTTTCTAAAAATACCTACATTAATTTTTTTCCATGGATTATTACCTAAATTTGCAACAAATAAATTGGTGAGTGTTTCCCACCCATCTAAAGGTACTACACTTAACTGATTATTTACTAACGACATTACTTCGATATTATCGGGTAATAGATTTCTTGTTGGTAAAGTAGTTAACCCACAATTGTTAGCACTTAACCTACTTAAATTAGTAAACTCCGATAAATCAGGTAATTCTTTTAGTTGCATATCACTAAAGTCTATTGTACCCATAGTTCTATCTAAATAGTCTGTAATTATTACTCCTTCAGTGTTTTCAATTAACCATTTTAAATATTTGTTATTCTGTAATGCTCCTTGTTGTTCACTTGCCAATTTACGTATTGATGCAACCCCTGCATCCCATACCTCATCATCAATAACATCTTTAATGTCACCACCAAATTTAGTTAAGTAAGTTAAATATTTACTGTCCATTAATCCTGAACCATTTTTAATATCACCTGTTGCTAATGCACCTAATTCTTTTCTGAAAAATTCAGTTAATCCTGGATATTTAGATATTAGACTTGGTAATTCACTCCTTTCAATACTCTTGTTATTTTTATCGTGTAATTGTCCAGATTCAAAATGGAATTGTAATGGAAACATACCCTCATCTTTACCATCAAACAATGTTTTAGGCATTACTACATAATAATCAGATAAACTACCATCTGGTTTAGGGTTATTTCTTCTATATTTAGCGTACCAAGAACTATCATGACTACTATTTAAAGCGTTTTGGTTAGCAGTACACCACGATGCCACACCACCACCTAATGGTTCACAACTAGATTCTAACGTCTGTGGCATATAAACTAATACATCATTATCTCGATATGCTAATTTTGCATTACCTAAATCAAGATGTTTCTTTATTTTATTCCATAACGCATTCTCATCATCATCATCACCCATAAATGGACTAACTACAGAATATAATTGTGCTAAATCATTGTATTGGGTGATATCGGCTACATTTTGAGGTGCATTTGGTCTATTAGGTGCATCTCTTTTAAATGACTTTTTCTTTCTTACTCTGTCGAATACACCTAAAAATTCATTTGCCTCAGGTAAATCTTCTGTTATAAATCTAATCGCTTGATCAATCTCACCATCTTTTAGGTGTCTCATAAATACTGTAACCATCCATTGTACAAATTCTTTTTTTCTGGTTGGGTCAGCATCTACTATATCAGTAAAAATTTCATCAGTTAAAACTACTTTACTTTTCCCTTTTTTATTTGTTACAATATAGGCAATATCGACACCATCATGACCTTGTATAGGTTCTAATTTTTCTTTAGATTTTTTCATTCCACCGGCTGGTCTATCACCATCCTCGAACTCTTGTTCATCATTTTCTCCATCAGTAGCCTTATCCAATAATTTTGGATCTATTACAAACTGTTTCCTTAAAAAGTCTACTCTATCTTCTAGGAGGAGAATATTATATTGATTTTCGCTGATTATATATTTCATATTATCTTTCTTTTTCTTTATAAATATATGTTAAATTGAATTTGTTAATAAATTTAATCTAACTCCTTTATCTTTTATTTTTTTTAATACTTCACTAAATACTTGTTTATCACTTTCCCCATCAGTAATTCTATATTTAATTTCCTCTATTTTCTTAAACTCACCTAACAATACCATCTCCTCTAAAATTTTTTCATATGTTACCCACCTCCGTCTCACATCCATAGTAGACTTATGGGTTTTTTGTAACATATGTGATTTATATGAAAAATTTAACTCCTCACCCATCACCTTCCTTCAAAATTCTTTGACCATTTAGTAGCCCCATCCCTACCAAAAATATGTTCTAACCCTTTTGGTGGGTGAGGTATCCAAGTTTTAGATTTTTGCCCCCAACTTGGATTAACTTTACTAGGGTTATAATAATGTGTTGCACCTTTAGTATTATCGGAAAAATTTCCCCCTTTAGATAATAACTTAGCATATTTAACTGCTAAATCCCAAGACTTTCTATTTTGATATCTATCATTTTTAGGTCTATTTTTCATTATGTTCTTTATAGTTTTTCTGTCTCTTTTTACGGTTTGGTGTTTATTCCAACCGGAAAATTGCATAGGTTCTAAGACAACATCTACTACACTACCTCTTCCCGCATTACTTCTATTTAAAATTACATTTGCAATACCTTTAATATCTGACTCTTTATTTTCAGATTCTTCCATTGCAAAATTAATCGCTAATATTAATTGGTCCAATGTTAAGGAAACAGGTTTTGAAAAACCTAATTTTTCTAATGTTTTAGGTCCAATAGAAACAGTAGATAAATCATTGAATTTAGTATCAAATAATTTAGCAATCATTTTAGATGTTCTATCACCAAAGTCTTTATCAGGGTAAAATCCTATCTCTTTAGCGTATTTAGGAAATTTTTTCTCCAATTTTTGTTGTATTAAACTTAAAGGTCCGTTATCGGTACTTTGAAAGTCTCCGTGATATAACTTATCAAACCCATACCAAATATCATTCAATGAAATATAATCTTTCTGTGTGTCCCCTAGGGTTTCTTCGTTAATAACTAACTTTTTTAACTGTTTTTCGGTTAAATATACCTTCATTTTTCTAATTTTAATTATTTATATTTATAAATAGTATAATAATAGGATAAATGATGAAAAAACCTCTTAAAAAAAGTATTAACACAAAAAAACCCCGCATAAGTAATATAAAGACACCCAAAAAAGGTAATATTTACTATAAAATACGAAAAATAACAAAAAAACACCCCAAAATCAAACAAAAAATCAAAAAAATCAAAAATTTAGAGAAAAAATTGTATTATGCTACGGTTTGGGCGGTTACTGAGGAGCAACCCTTACAAATTTTAGAAAATTCCGACAAAAGGGGCTGGAAAAATCATCACTTAGACCATATTTACCCCATTTCTTTGGGTTTTCATAATAAAATACCCCCAAAAAAGATAGGTAACATCAAAAATTTACAATTTATCCCATATAAAGAAAACCTTCGTAAAGGTTCTTCTATCACTAATGATTCTAGAAACGCTTTACGAAGGTTAAAAAGATTAAAAGGGTGATTTATACCCTATAAGTATGAAATAAGCTTTGTGCTTTTTCTACGATAATAGATTTTTTATTTTCTATTTCATTTAATCTATTTTTTTGATCTTCATTAAGTGTCATTCCTGCCGCTTCTGCCTTAATGTCTGCGACTTTACCATCTAACTTATCATGTTGTAGTAATAAATTGTGATATAAATCTGCTTTCTCTTCGTTAGTCATAATTTTTATTATTTATTATTTATTATTTGTTACTGTTATTACCTCATATATACAACCACTATCCGTATTGTTGTTCATCACATCAACAAAATGGTTAGCAATTTCCTCATCAGTCATTTCTAATACTTGACTTGTACTATCCGTCATAAAAACATGTTGTATTTTGTTTACATTTTTATCTAATAAGGTTTTTTTAATCATATAACTATATTTCATAACTTATGAATTTTCTTTATTTGTTAAATCTTCCGTATTGGTATTTTGATTTTGCATTTCTTCCATATATTTTTGGAATTGTTCTTTCATTTGTCTGTTCATTGCTCTTTTTTCTGCACTTAATCTTTCTGTTCTCGCACGAGATTTTTGTTTTTGATTTTTTCTATGTTTACTTTTTGGCATAACTAATAATTTTATTAATTAAATATAAGTTACTTTTATCTAAATGTCAAATATTTATTAGTATGAAATTTATACAAATATTAAATGAAATAGTAAACCATCCTTTTCCCACTGAAAAACCAGTTATAATTAAAAATAGTGATGGTAATGATGTTTCTATTGATTGTGAATATGCTAAAACGCCAGAAGAAAAAATGACGGGGGTTTTAGGGATGGAAAGTATGGGTGAAAATAATGGTATTTTATTTAGTGATATATCACCTACTTATTACCATATGAATGGTGTTAAGTTTCCTTTAGATATGATTTTTTGTGACGATAATGGAACAATATTAGATGTTATAAGTGCAGAACCTGATGGTGATAATATATACCCCCCTAGTGGGAGTCACTTTAATTTAGAAGTTAATGGTGGTTTTTGTAATAAAAATAACATAAACAAAGGGGACATTGTTTATATTTCATAAATTTCAGGATTTTCTCTACCAAATTTCCTCACTATCTCTCCGGCTTTTGAATTCGCCTCATCTTCCCAAGGTGACCCATCTTCTCCCTCCTCTTTTCTACCTTTTAATTCACCTCGTTCATTTTGTTTATGGTGAACTAACTCATGCGCAACAGAACGAATAATATCTGGTAAGGATCTATTTTTACCTAACACAGTCACTTCATTATTATTAATGTCATAACTTGCTAATGTTTCTACATCATCAGAATCATTTGTAATGTCTACTGTAAAGTCATCATCTAATTCTAAATCACCACTTACAAAATTAACGAAGTCATCTATTTTATCCTCACTTAAATTACCAAATGATTCAAAGTCACTTTTAGGTATTGGTGCAAATCCACCATCTCTTCTGAGTATTCTAATTTTATCGTGTGGTAATAATACTTTTAAAGTTCTTCCATTTTCCCATTTAATTGATAAATGTTCTTCTGGTATACCCTGAAAAATGTTTGAGGAAACTTTAGTAACAACTCCTTTTGTTCCTCTGGGTATTGGATTGGGGTCTTCCCCCTCCATCTCAATCATCTCAATAGTATCACCAACCATCGGGTAATCGTCATTATACAAATACCTACCAAATTTATCTAAAATAGGTATAATAATTTCATTTTCATCATCCCAATCTAAACCATATACATCCTCAATATGTGGTATTACTTCATTATTAAGTATAGTCTTAATAGTTTTAAAAGAATTCATATAACTATCCCCAAAAAATTCAATTAATCGTTCTTCGTTAAACGTATTAACTAAATCATCAAAGATTACATCATTTAGTGATCTTTGTTGTGTTTCTTCTTTAAGTATTTTTCTAATGAGTGGTTTCATATAATATAAATATACTTAAATCATCTAATCTATTAAGATTTGATCAGTTTTATTCACTATCCAGTCCTCGTTCTTTTTTGGGTAACGGACATGTAGTAGTTCATGAAGTATTGCTTCTTCGTATAAGTCTACATCGTGGTAAATTATACCTCTTAGGTTTTCTGGGGTTGTAGAGATTCCTATGAAGTATGTTTCTCCATTGTAAATTATTTGACCTGGATCTATTCGTTCAGTAGTTATAGTCCAATCTAATAACCCTAGATAGGATTGCCATTTCTTAATTATTTCTTTAATCGTCTGTGTCTTGGTTTTCTTCATGTACGTATTCAATTTCATCTTCTTTTTTAAGTACACATTCTGCGCAGCACCCTTGATTTCCATGATTTACAGTTAGAGGGGAGAAAAAAGCCATCAACCCTGACATTAAGTAGCTCATTATTATTATTATTTTCATATAATATAAATATGAGTTAAGCGTATAAACGAGAGCATAGGTTAGGTATTATAATATAGAATTACTAATTATATATTATAATCTTTTATTTTTGGTTTGTTGCTAAAACTTTAGTCATTGGACTGTTTTTTGTTTTAACTTTTAAATCCTTGACTAACTTTACTAAATCTTGTTCAGTCAGTCTAATAGAACCTCTTCGTGTTTTCATATTATAATAATTTTTTTAGATTAAAAATACCTTATATATAAATAAATATGTGCATTTACATAAAAGAACTATACTCATCGTATAATCTAATATTTAATTCCTCATTAAATTCTTGCCTATCTAGTGTTCCTGCACTCCCGTATCTAAAATGTTTATACTCATTTATACTTACTGGTTCACCGAATAAAACATCTCCTTCATTACCTGCCCAGACATCTTCCCACTCCTTATTAACTATGGTATCAACGACATCTTCCCATCTATATCCATGTTCTAAACTCTCTTCCAATATAGATAATGCATCTTCATGATTCATTATATCACAAACAGATATTCTACCTTTTAGTGTATGGGTATCCCAATCCCATTTACCATCTATTTTATCGGTTACTTCATGTACACCATCTAAAAAGTCTTGATGTAACGCATCTATATCGGCAGCGTGTTGTGATGAACTATATGCACAACCAATAATACTTTCTAACTCACCGTTTATAATAAAATCTCTTAAGGTTTCATCTTCCTCTTTTTGTGATTCATATATTTTTATTATGATTTTCATGTTCTCTTCATTGATGTAATTTAATTGGTATTCGTCATAATAACATTCGTAACCATCAAACCCATAATCATAGTCATCCTCTAAAAACCCTTTTACCAGATTTTGTATTCCATAATCACCATCGTAAAACATATATGACATTTCGGGGGCATCTAATACAAAATTAATGTATTCATCACATCCACCATCATAGTCTTTAAGATATTTCCATATAAGTTCTACCTCTTTTTCATAATCTTCTATCCCCATATGTTTTAGGTAGCCATCAATAAATTTTTCAATACCAACTCTATCGATGATTTTAAACGCACCCATTTCGAACTTGTTAAAGTCTGGTGTCTCTTCTTTTAATATTTTCCTAATAAGGTTTTTCATTACCAATCCATATCGTGTTCTTCTGGATATGCGTTTATTCCGTCATTATCCATATGTTTTTTTATTCTATCAAATAAATATTTATATACCATACTATAAAATTCCATATTACTTAAGTCTCCACCGAACACATCTATTACTGCCAGTTCTACGGCGCTAACAAATTGATCGTTATCTTCCGCATGTGTCATAGTATATATATCGTGCGTACCTGTGGGGTAATGGAATGTCCCACTACAACCGTAACAATAATGTTGAGAAATCTCCTCTCCATTATCGAAATAAACAGTGTATGTTGAAGAATTATCATTTGACTTAACGATCATATCTATATTAATGATACTGTCTAAATATTTTATTATTAAAGGTAATATTTTTTTGTTGGTGAAATATTCTTTATGAAGTGTTGACATGGTTTTTTTATAATCATTAGTTCTTTCACCATACTCTTCCCTTAAAATTTTTTTAATTAAATTTTTCATCCTCTAATAATATCCCACAATTTATCTTTATTGGTTTTAATGATATCAAAATTATAGGGTCTCATTTGACTCATTTGTTTTTTAGTGGACATAGAATAACCATCTTCATTCTCAAACCATTGTCCATCCTTATATACAAATACAGGATACCAACCATAAGAAAATACTACATAAGCACCATTTCTATATTCTGCGTGTGTATTACTACCTTTAAATGGTATTCTATTAACAACTACATCTCTCGCCCTTATATTGGCGGTTTTCATTTTCCTATCCTTTATATCTTTCCTAACTAAAGGGTCATTAGATACAGTACTAACATTATCTTTAAATAATTGATACATTTCAAATGCATCCATACCAACAATACTCATTACATCATTAAGGTACTTTAATACTTTTTGGTAGGGTGTCCTTGCATCGAATCCTTCACGCTTTAGTATCTCTATCATTTTTCTTTGATAGTTGTCTTTTTGTGTGGAGACTTCTTCTTTTAATATTTTACGTATAATTTCTTTCATATTCTTTTAATAAATATTTGGAAAAGTAAATAAATTTTCGTATCTTTGTATTAAATCAAACATTATGAATAAACACAGAGTTTTTAAACACCCCAAAACAAACGTTTCCTATATCGATACTGATGACGCAATCACAGGATATTCCCAAAGTACCATCGCAAAAAGTGAGGATAATGATTGTTGTGTAAGGGCATTTGCATCTGTTACTGAATCACCTTATGATGATGCTCACCAATACGTCAAAAAAATCTTCAAAAGAAAGAAAGGTGAAGGTACACCCCGTTTTCCACTAACAATGAATGAAAGAGAAGGTTTAAAGACATTAAATGGTTATAAGTATAAGGAATTAAAGAATCATGATAAAACTACATTTAAGAAACCTGTTAAGTATTATTGCTGGGAAGATTATAAATATAAATATCGCTATGTGGAGCGTACATTAGATAGTAAATATTTTCCCCTGATAACTACCTATGGTAAAACCAGGGCAAGTCAAATGACTGTGGGGACTTTTTTAAAAGAATATAATGTAGGGAGGTACTTAATACATGTTAGAGGACATGCCTTTACCATTGTTGATGGGGTTGTTGTTGGTAATATTGATGACTCAAAACAATTAAAATGTAGAATTGTAGGTGCGTATAAATTTTATAAAAAATGAACCCCTTAACTTTAAGTGATTATTTTATAATTTTCATTGCAATAACCTTTATTTTTTGGGGTGGATACCTTATAGGTATTAATAGAGATAAGTTGTTTCCAAAAGAAGAAGACAAAACATTAGAGGAATTAGATATAGAATTAGAAGACGCTTTGGAATTAGAAAATTATGAAGAAGCAACGAGAATAACAAAACAAATAGAAAAGAAAAAAAATGACCAACCCAACCACTGATTACGATGAAAGTACAGAAAAAATGATATGTACTGATATAATAGAGTCCTTTCTCTTAGATAATTATCCACACATATTTAATACTGTTACTAGAAGTGAAATTAAAATCTGGGTTGGTGAGTATTTAGAAACTAAGAAGTAAGTTTTTGTCCGTGATGGTTTTCCATATCATATATTAAATCTTCATGATATGGTTTAAAGTCTTCCTTAGTCCACCCATCAGTATATTTTTCATCTTTAAGTGTAATATCATATGCCTTACTTCCCCTAAAGAATTTTGAGTGGCTACCTGCACCAAAATGATCTATTGCACCATATCTTGACCATTCTATCATATCCATGTAATCCTCTATTTTTGTTAGGTCATAGTCTCTAGTTAAATAATTACCCCAGTCCTCTTGTCTAATTATTAATGATGGTATATATTCTAAGTCCCAATCACCAATTAAAATAGAATTCATTGTATTTAAACTACTAGTTTTAAATATATGGTAAAGTGCTGCATTATAAACCTCCTCAACCTCTTCATATGATAATGCAAACAACTCACCATAATAGTCCCTAAATCTATCAAATAACCAATCACCATTTAAATTATTTAATATTCCATTTTTTTGTAACCTAACTGGTGCAACATTATCATCATAAGTAGGTTCTATCATGTCATTGAAGTTCCAAAACCTATCATCTTCACTTATAGAGTTAACTACTCTTTTTTTAATATTATCTAAATATTCTATTTGTTTAGTGGATTCCGCTAATATCCATTCTTCATTCCACTGTTCCCAATCCTCATCTCTTTGATAATTATTTATTTGTTCTATAATTTCGTCACTTAATATTTCGGATATTATAGGTACAGTAGTATCATCATCCCCCGCTAACATATTCTGTTTCTTTAAATATTGTTTAACTAATTCGGGTATATTTCTTCTGACTACATTTATACTATCTTCGGTTAGACCTTTATTTTCATCCCACCTATATAATAATTGTGGTAGATTATGTTTACCTTCAAAACCTAATCCATTAAAATCAAATAAAACTTTAAAGGATCTTAAAAGAGTCATTTTTAAAATATCTGTAACTATTCTATTAATAAAACCATTTTTATGATATATTTTACCCACATTTTGTCTAATCTGTGGGCCACTTTGTTCAGTTAGTGAAGACATATGGTTTGTTAGTTCTTTTACATATTCTTTATCTTTTGCTATTTGATATGTGTTCTGTGTTAATTTGGTTGCTATCGGTTTTACCATAGGATCATCATAATTCCTATTAGTTAATCTTTTTGTTGTACCTATACCCATTGTCTTATAAAGGTAATACGCAACTAAGTTAGACATAGTACTCAATACAAATTCATAATCAAACTTACCTATATTACTATGATACGGATCATAATAGAAATTAACTGACCTACTAAGATCCCTATCTCTAAAACCATAATCTACTGTATTAAATTCTATACTTTCTTCACCATATCTAAAATTCTCCTCAATATCCCTAACCACCTTATCAATTAGTGAGTCCATATTTTTATTTTCTCTCATTACAATGGGAGCATCTGGTGTATCATCTTCTTTAAGATATTTGTTATAAAGTTTAGGTATGAAAAACCTAGCTAAAACATTTATTATATCTTCAAGGTTATAGTATCCATATTGTCCCTCAAAAACAATAAAAAAGTCATTAAGAGTTTGTCTAACTATATCCCTAGTTAACTCAACTAATGGTTGTTTGCTCTCACGCATTTTTTCTACGTCAAATTTTGATAACTGATAATGTATATCTCCCGAATCACCAAATCCAAACCAAAAATCCCAAAAAATATCATCATGTTCTTCATCAGGTGGACTTACCTGAAGATTATTCATCAGTTCATCTGCAACTCTCTCAAGGAATTTATATGAATTAGATTGTTTTTCCATCTAAAAATAAATATCAGTTCTTTTTATAAAAAGTATGTGGATTTCCATTGTCATCAAAAACAATAAATTCACTATATGGATTTTCCGAAACTATATTAGGATTAGATAATAATTCTTTTTTAATCACACTAAATGGTTTACGTCTATACCAAGTCTCTATTTCACTTTTTAAATTCACAGTAATAGTAGAATAAAAATGAGAAGGATTCAATACTTCATCATTATTAATTTCATAACCTCTTTTTATAAGTGCTTCAGATCTTTCTTTATAAGTTCTGAATAATCTATACCCATTTAAAAATTCACCTTCTGTTAGTGAGTCTAAATTAGTTTTAATTTTATCTATAGTAGAATCATTATTAGATGGAATAAAAAATTGTTTAGTTTTTTCACTTATAATATTTTTATGTTTTCTTTTAGACATATTTTTTATTTATAAATATCTACGCATAAAAAAACCCTCACTATGGAGGGTTTATTTAGTTTGATTATTTTAGTATTATGCTAATAGTAGACTAATAATAATTAAAAGTGGTAAATGAATACCCACTAAAAATCTTTTGATACCATTAGTGTTATAACCTATTTTATTAGTAATAGAGGTTCTAATTAAATTAGATAAACCTTTAGTGGTAACATAAGTTATTAATACCCCCAGTGCAAAAAATACTGGTGTGTTTTCTTGATATTCTCTAGAAACTAACCCTATGAACCATACTACTGCCCATAAAGCAAATAATACATCGATAAATGACATCTTAATTCCGTCTCTGTCTAAAATTGTGTTTTGATTTAAATTTTCCATAATTATTAATTTTTATTTATACAAATATAAGGCAAATATTTCGAACTGCCAAATATATTATAAAAAAAAACCCTATAAAGTTAATTATAGGGTTAAATTTTTAAATAAAAAATGAAAATTATCTAATGAATCGTTTTAATTTTTTAATTTCTGATTCATGAAGTGTATTTAGTATTCTACTATATTTTTTACCTTTAGATACGTATTTTCTCAATCTATTATATTGAGATTCAGTAAGGGTGTTTAATACTCTACTGTATTTTTTACCTTCTGCAAAATGAGTACCTTCTTCATCTCTATCTTCATGATCTTCATCGTAACCCATATCTTTCTTAAGTGCATCTAAATGATCTTCGATAGCTTTAATTCTACTATGTGGGTCCATATCTTCTTCATCGTGATGTAACTCATCTTCCATTTCATCTTCTCTATGTTCGTCAGCACCTTCGTCCTCACCATAGTTATAAGTTTCTTCACCTTCAGAATCTTCATCGATATTAGTTTTATCTAATTTATCATCAGCTTGCCATTCAGCACCAATAACATCGTCTTCATTAACTACGTCACCATGATCTTCTTCATCTTTTTCTAGTGCCCCTGCCGATTCAGGTGCATCTACACCCTCAACCTCTTCTTTTATTAAAGGAAGGTTCATTAACCTCCTCATATCATTTGTCTCTTTTAACATGTGTTTTTTCATCACGATTCTTTTTTATTATCTTTTTTATTAATCTTATCTTCAAAATCCTCAATGGTTTTTTCTAAAAATTCCTCTATTCTATTATATGTGGAAATAGACTCCAGATTAGTTTCAGTACTATTTAAAATATTTGTCAATTCTTTTAGTTTTTTAACAATTGATTTAATTTTTGAATCTTTATCATCCGATCTACGTGCTTGTCTATCTTCAGATAAGAATTTTTTTATCTTAAATTGTTTAACTATCTCTTTTACTTCAGATTCAGTTAAATTTACTACTTTACCATTTTTTTTGATTTTCATTTAAAATCTAATTAATAATTTTTTGTTATTCTCCTTTCATTGCAGCTTTAGCTAAGGTAGTTAATTTCTCATATGTAGAGTTACCTAAAATCTTTTTAAGTTTTGCTTGCAAATCACCTGCTTTTTCATCTTGTTCATCAACTAGACCTAAAGTTTTACCCATTTCAGCAAATCCTCTCGATACTTGTTCCCAGTTTTCACCAGATGTTAAGTAATCACCTAACTTACTAAAACTACTTGGAATCTCAGGAATCTCAGCTACCGCTTTTTTAATGTCCTTTGCGATGTATTTAGCGTCTCTTTTTACTGATTCCCATGCATCTTTATACCACTGTTCATTAATTTTTTCTTCAGTTAATACTCTCTTCACAATTTTCTTAAGATCAGATTCTGTTAATCTAATTATCTTACCGTTCTTTTTAATTTTCATTTTATTTGTTTTAATATTATTATTATAAGTTTTTTATATAAATATATAGAAATAGTAAAAAATTACATTTTTGTGACTTCTTTAGTTTTAACGAAAGAGGTTAATGTTGTACCAATACTAAAATTTTGTTTAAGTAAAACAGAATCACCAACAATTTTAACTATAATATAAGAAGAATCTAACCATTTTACTATGTCCCCCACTTTTAAATTCATTTTTGTTAATTGGTAGCCCGTAGGAGAATCGAACTCCTGTTTCTAGGATGAAAACCTAGCGTCCTAACCCCTAGACGAACGGGACAATAATTTATATAAATATATTAGTACAATAATAATAATCAATAATAAATATTTGATTTATAGGTATAATTTTATTATATTTAATTTAAACAAAAAATAGTATGAGTAGTAGATTATTAGACGGTATCATAAATTATTATGAAGATGAAGATATTTTAACTGCGGATGGTTTTGATGAAGCAGTTATAGGTATTGATGATAAAACGATGAGAGTTATATATTCTGTAACTAAGTGTATTGAAATATTGATGACTGAGATGGAGATGAGTATGGAAGAATCAGTAGAATTTTTCGAATTTAATGTTAAAGGGTCTGAATTAGGTAAAAAAACACCTATATGGTGTGAAGATATGTTAATAGAGTGAATAAAAAAAACATATAAATTTGTTTTTATAAATTAATATTATTATATTTACTTAAAATTTAAGATATGACTACATTAAGTATTGAGGAGGTATATACCACCTACTGGAATAAAATGTTACATCAAGTATGTAAGAAATACACCAAAAATATAGAGGACGCTGAAGATTTGTGTCAAAACGCTTTTATTAAAATAAAAGATAACCTATATAGATATGATGGTACAGGATCGTTGGAAGGTTGGATTAGAAAGATTATAAGAAATATGGCGATTGATGATATTAGAAAAAGAAAAATAGAAATATGTGAGGAAGTAAATTGGGAAATTATATCTTATACACCATACATCCCTACACCATTACTGTCTGATGATTTTACTATAGAGGATATTATAAGAGTAAAAGATGATTTAACTCCTCGTAAGTTAGAAATTTTTAACTTAATTTTAGATGGGTATCAACATAAAGAAATTGCGTTAAAATTAAATATAAGTGAAGGTCATTCTAAAGCGACTTTACATAGAGCAAAAAAAAGTTTAAAACAACTATTATTAAATGAAATAAGTTAACCAAAACAAAGAAGATGAGTAAAATAAAAGTTTATATGACAGAAGGATGGTGGACTTACAGATGTAGTCATACCATAGAAATAGATAGTGATGATTATCCTGAATTGGAGGGTATGTCGGAAGAAGAAGTTTATGAATATTTAAGTGAAAATATGTGGGACTTCGAAATTAAAGATGAAGATACTAAATATAACTTAACTTTGGCGGAATCACTACAAGAAGATTGGGTAAGGGAGAAAATCAAAGGAGAAGATTTTGACCTACATATGGAATAAAATTAAAATAATATGAGAGATGAATATGATATTTTCATGGGTAAGTATGAAGAAGACCATCAATGTTGCCCTAACTGTGGAAGTGATTTATATAGAACCACATTAATAGGTTATATTGTAGATATGAATAATAAAGAGACATATAAGGATAATAATAAATGTACCTGCACTGATTGTGGAGACGTTCATATAAGACACGATAGAAAACCAAGTAAAGATGAATAAAGGAACAAGAGTATCAATAGATGAATGGGTTGTTAATGACCAAACAAATAGTAAAAGTATATGTACAACAGGGATTGTAGTTTCTGATGTTACAACAGAAAAAGTTTATGGTTATGAAGAGCAATACAACCATTACATAAAGGTTAAACTTGATGATGGAACAATAGAAACTTTTAATTTACATGAATTACATTAAACCAAAAGAAGATGAGTAAAGAAGGATTAGAAGGAAAAGATAAAATGTGGGTAAGATTTCCCAATGAATCATTTTATGATGAAGTATACAATTTCAATATAAAAGACTTCAATATGGAGAAGAAATTTTATGATGAAGTATTTGGTTACTGGCTTGGTGGATATATAGTTATTAAAAGAGAAGATTACGATAGACTTTCTAAAAAATAGTTTTTAATAATCTCTTGTGAAAGAGTTCCAGTACTCTTCAGTCTTATCCCATATCTCTCCTTGTAATGAACCCCAAACTCTATTCCTTTCAGCACCATTAATTGCATAAGTTTCGTAGATATGATCCATTAAATCAGTGTGCCATGTAGTGTTTGGTGATCCAATATCATTACTGAAAGGATCGTCTGATGATAGTGGTGATAAAAAATCATCATTTCTAATATTAGCGGAATAGTTTATCATAGGGAAATAAACAAGTCCTCTATCAAAGTCCCACACTATTTCATTAAGGACACTATCTGCGACTTTATCTACAAACCCCAAATCTATACCTTCATTTAACTTAGCTTCTCTTAGGTAATCAACATGTACTCTTACATGTGGTGATACATTTTCTTTTTTGGATAATACCATATTAATAATATGTTCTTCGTATCTATCCCAAAATAAGTCTTGTATTTCATTATAGGTTAATCCCCAATAATCTTTTAGATAATTTTCTAAACATTCTGGTACGTAGTTAAAATAAGGTGCCTGACTTCCCCAACGAATTGCAACTTGTAAACCTTTACACTTACCATCGTATATATCTATTTCCCTATAAGATGCATCTCTAAATTTAGTATTCTTAACTAAATCATTATAAACGTACTCTAAATATTCTTTTTGTTTATCCATCCCTTTATATTTTCTCAATATCTAAATATTGTGCACCCCTACCTTTATCCTTTAACGTTATTTCTTTTTCATGTGGATAAAGAATGTTATTATTTAATGTCTCCATTACATCTACTTCACTCTTAGGTACTTTAACCGTTATTAAATATGCGTGTTCACCCATATCACCATATATACTACCTCTATCGTAATGGTTGTTAATTAAGTCAGTTCTATCTTGTGAATAATGACTTCCTAATTCCTCATAGTTAATATCGTTTACTTCATTTAAATATAGTACTCTATATAGAAATAATTCTTCTGGTAAAGTTTTAACCCATTTAATCATATTACCTAACTCCTCTGATGCTATTTCTTCTGGTGTATCCATAACCTCAAAAGACTGTAATAATGATTTATGTTCATCACTAGTTAAATCATTTTCTATTATAATTGCTTCATCTGGAATATCAGGTAAACCTGGATTTACAAGTTTTAAGTATTTTCTTTTTAATTTATCTTTATACATACCCCATAAAAAATAATTTTCACCTATTTGACTAATACTATTATGTGTAGGAAACATTATTTGATTATCGCCTACCGCATATATATCATTTATATATTTCTCAAATCTTCTGTTTGAATATTCACGCATAAAGTCAGTAAAATCAAATTTACCAAAAGGTGTTATTAGAAGAAAATCTTCATCCTCAATTGCATAATCACCACCAATAACTTCTATTTTACTTTCTTTATCTAACCTATCAACAACATTTTTTAAATACCTTATTTCTTTACTATCAATTCTTTTAAAGAATGGTACATTTGAATCCGTACTTAATATGGTAATACCTTTAGTCTTTAATAAATTTATGTTTTGTTCTCTAGATCTTTCATCCCAATCCTCGTAATGTTGTTCTCTTAATGATCTAAAACGGTTTTCAGGTGTTACCTTATATACCAATATATTTTTAGCGTTTAAACTGTCCCATACAATACCTGATACCATTTCTGTCTCTCCCTGTGTTAACCCATATATATCTTTAGCATGTTTTTCTAAACCTACCCAAAAACCTCTACCACCTGTGGACATCTCACTCCACGCACCGAATCCCCTAGATTTAAAATTGTCGTTGGAAATTTCTATTTCTTTTATAATAGAGTCTGCAACTTTAAATAAATATTTAAGATTAAAACCTTTAGGTTTTTCTGTAGATTCATTAAGTTCTTTTAAGTAATAGTAATTGGTTTTAATTTCATAGAAGTAATTTTTCCACACATAATCAATTTCTTCATCACTTAATCCATAAAAATCTCTACTATGGTGTATTATGTTAGATAAAAATCTATTGTAGAAATAATCTTTCGGATCAAATATCTTTCTTGCATTATATTTATCATCTGGTTCATTTGGTAGACTTATCATACCCTCAGAAGGATATATAATAGTTTCCTTAACAAGTTGTTCAATAATCCTATCTAAGAATCTACCTTGTCTATCGGATTCATTTAAATTAGGTTGTTGAGAAATGTCTAATCTATTAGGTATTCCATCTCGATCTTTATCATTAGGATGTATAATGGATAATATCTTTTTTGCGTTTGGGTGAGTATTGGGTGTAGATACTATTTCGAAGGTGGGTAATTTTGCCCCTGCTTTTTGCGCTAAGAATGCTCTATGGTTTCCATCTATTACCCCACCATCCATAACCATTATGGGTGGCATATTTTCGTATTGCTCCGGAGTTATATCTCTGGGATCATTAGGACTTTCTCTAAAAAATTTATCCAGCTTACCCTCAACATAATCATTATAATGTTGTTCTAAATCTTGTTTATATTCATTTTCTATTTTAAATTGAGATGCCAATTCTAATGTTGGTCCCTTTATAATATTTTTATCAATATCCCATAAAAATCCTTTCATTTCTGCAAAAGTATCATTAGGGTTTGGTTCCTCATTATCTCCATAATAATTATAATCTATTACTTCTTTTGCATTAGGGAACATACCCACCAATAAAGTATATATGTGTTTTGATTTATCCGGATCCCTTATAACTTTACCTATCTTATCCCAATCTACTGATTCATTTAAAGATTGTTGTTTACTAAGGTATAAAACCATTGCATGGTCAGCCACCCAGTCATCCATACCAAACAATTTCTTAAATTTATTTTTAATATTTTCTTCACCTTTTAAAGTACTATCGTCTTTAAATAAATCATCCACATCTTTATTTACTCTACTACTTAGAGATTCGTTTAACCTACCACCAATTTCAAATACCTCATCACCTCTAAACCATTTTTCTGGTTCACTGGTAGGTACTTTATTATCCTCATCCATTTCTAAATAACTTTTATATATATTATTATAAAGTTTAGTATAATATTTGTAAACTACTTTCACCATCTCATCATCAGTTAATCCGTAGATGTTCTTTAGTTGATCTCTCTCATAATCTTCTAAGTACTCATATTTTCTAGGTTCATTCCTCAAAGAATTATTTTGTACTTGGTACATATCGAAATACTCAGATTCACCTTCTCTCCAAGTGTTAACAAGTCCAAATTTTATCTCAGCACGTATTTTTTTTAGATATTGTGAGTTTATTTTTGTTCTAATGTAATCGTATTGACTATGAGTCCAAATTCTATATTCTGATTCTTTAAGTAATCTATCAACAACCTTATCTAAATACTCTTTTAGTTTGTCGTTGGATTCAGTTAATATGTTTTCTTCACCTTGTGTGTTAACGATTTTTTTAAGAATAAAATAATAAACATTATGTAAATCGTTTAACTCATTTTCTGGTACTAAATACTTCTCTATATGGTTAATCGTATTACTTGGTGACTCCAACTCATAACCTCCATCATAATTAAAATGTGCTACAGGACCTTTTGAGGGGTATTTGTGTTCATATACTAACTTAGTGCGGTGCAATAAGTCTTTAAGGATTTCTCTGTAAAATTTTTTATTAAGGTAATTATGATAGTATTCGCCCACCACATTATCTCTAACATCATCTAAGATGTCCTCCATCCACGCATCATACATTAATTTATCATTATCCATTACATTAATAAATATCCCCTAATTAATTAAGCATAAAAAAAGGTATCAATTTAATAATACCTTTTAATTTCTCCTTTTTAGATTAATTTTTTTATAGTTTAATTTAACTTATCTCTTAACTCCCCTAATTTTTTAGACAACCTCTCTCTTGATTCTGGACTTGATAACTTTTTAATTACCACCATTAAGTTAGCTATCGCTCCCGTTGCATAGGCTATAAAGAGAGGTGATTTGAAAAACTGTCGAATCTTCCCTTTCTTCCCACTCTCAATATCTTCTATATCTTTTTCTGCCTTTTCAATTTGTTTTGCTAATTTTTTCTGAGTTTTCATTAGTTTTTTCTCTTTTTTAATATCACTTAATGTCTTTTTAAATTGTGCATTACTAATATTTTTATCCATCACTAAACTTTCTAATTTTTTAGTCATAGATTCAATCTCTTTCTCTAACTCCTTATTGTGTTCACTAGTTTCTTTTTCTTGCTTATCTACCTTAGATTGTTCTACAATAACCCCTAAATTTCTTTGGTTGGCTTCTAAAATTGCCTGTCTTTTTAATTTTTCTATTCTTCCCATTTTTTCTTTATTAAAGATTAATTAATTTCTTTTTTTTATAGGTTTTGTATTAACAAATTTTAGATTATTTTTTCTAACATAATCATCTATCTTATGTATTGCTTTACGACTATCTGCCTTACTATTAGAAATGTCGATCCATTCTTCATCACCTTTTTTTCTAGTATAATATCTAACAGTAGTTGTGTTTAACCCTTCTTCGTCATCCATAGGATCATTAGGGTCTGAATTAGAACTGTTAATAGTTCTTACCACCACATATTCCCAAGGATCAGTAGACGACATTGTAAAAACATCTGTACTATGATCTATTTTAACTCCAGTCCAGTAATCAGGTGGTTCTACACGAGTATTGTCTGCAACTGGGGGTGCATCTTGTTCTTTTAATATGTTTTGTCTTTTATCTTCATTCAATACACTCCTTACAATTCTTTTAAGGTCTGATTCTGTTAATCTAATTACCTTACCATTCTTTTTAATTTTCATAATATAATATTTTTTTTTTAATACTCTAATTCTTCAGATTCAACATCTGAAACATCTGAAACCTTTTTAGGGTCTAAGAAAATTTTAATCATATACTTACTATTCGGCATATCCATTATTACTTGTTTCTCCGTAGGGTGAAAACTACCATTATATGTATTACCACCAAAAGTTAATTTAAACTCCCTATTTTGATTTTTATCTATAATCGAAGTGTCTGCATACATCATTACATCATTACCATCTATAATGGTACGTTTAACGTCAACTTCGTTACCATCTGGACCAATTAATGTCATATCCTCTGAATTACGAGTATCTGCCATAATTTCATCATATGTTTGTTCACCTAACATCTTTATGTTAGCTTCTTCGATTAATTGTCTTTTTAATTTTTCTAATCTTCCCATTGTTTCTATTTTTTAGTGGACGTACAACATTTAGTGTCACACCATCCTAAACATAACTTATTAAAAGTTACCTTACATATTATTTTACAAAACTTTTGTTTCATATAATATAAATATGACAACTTATTAAAAAAAACAAATTAAGAAGAGGGGGCTGGGGGAGAAGTCGACAGTTTCGGCGATCAACTCCATAAATGACATAACTATTACAAAAGTAATTGTATAAAAAAAGTATCAATTTAAGTCGTTAGGATCTAACACACCATCGTTATCATCATCAATATCCAATCTATTAGGTATCCCATCATTGTCAGAATCTTTAGATTGTGATTCCACACTTTTAAAACGATTCAACTCTTGTGTAATAATATTAAGTAACTGACCAATTTTATTTCTACCAATCCTCTGATTAATTATTCTATTATTATCTAAAGATATTTTTATATAGTGAAGTAACTCTTTTACATCTATAGATAATTCCTTAGAACTAACTGAAAATTCATTCTTAATCATAGAAATGAATTTCATAACCGTTCTTTTCATCTCAAAAAACAATTCATTATAAGAACGACTATGTTGTATTTGATCCTCTAATCTACGTAATAAATTAATATTAACAATTTTTATTGCATGGATATATTCTCTATCATTATCCTCTTTTAGGATTATTTTTTTATACTGACTTTCACTAACTATTATTTTCATAGTATATAAATATATACCAAAACAAAAAAGAGGGGGCTGGGGGAGATTTCGACAATTAGATCGGTCAACTCCACATCTCTTTTAATTTGTAGGGGTAAAAAAGGAGATTAGGTTTTTATTACTCTCCTTTAAATAAATCAGATATGACTTTTAGACTCTCTAAATCATCACTCCGATACTTGTTGTTAATCCAAATATGGAAAATCAATATGCAGTAACTCATCAATCATATCATCTATATTAGAAGGAAGTTTAATTTGTTTATTAAATGATGAATCACTAATAAATAATTTAGGAACTCCTCTCCATTTTTTATTATTATTGGGATTACCTCTTAAGTGATTAGGATATTTTGCATTTAATTTATCATATGCCTCTTTATTACCATATAAGGAAATCCAATCTTTACCGCCTTTCTTTTTCTTAGTATACCATATACCATTTTCTGCTTTATAATCCCATGTGGAATCATAGTCAGTAACTGTTATTGGAGGTAATATCAGTAACCCACTTGAAGTTTCACCATCACCACCAAACTTTGTTGTAGTATCAACTAAATCATCATGAAATGTTTTACCATCAGAACATTTTTTAACTCTACATTTTTGATCGTCATCTGCATCTCTAACCCAATA
>Ga0209756_1000514_pt1 | contig 38015 bp, 25 predicted proteins | sample ETNvirenome_6_85_FD_184071 | JGI IMG/M metagenome (GOLD analysis project Ga0209756, IMG submission 184071) | Marine viral communities from the Pacific Ocean - ETNP_6_85 (SPAdes) (version 3) | ecosystem: Environmental > Aquatic > Marine > Oceanic | place: Pacific Ocean | collected 2013-06-19 | reverse complement strand
GGCCCAGTAGGCGAGGGCGGCATGGGAAATAGAAGTGATAAAAATCTTAAAGCTTTATTTTCTACATCACCTCTCTACACAGACTATAATGAGGAATCTGTTTTAAACATCGGTGTATCCGCACTTAATGGAAATGGAGGGGCAGGAGATGACCTCACAGGCAACTCAAATGGAGTTGTTAACGATGGTGGCTACATGTTTGGAACACTTGATCTAAACTACACAGATGCACCTTCTCTAGGAGATGTAAAGACTGGTGGTGGAGGTCTTCCAGCATCTCCATATATTCCAAATCCAACATCACCCGGTCCAGGAAGTGTATTTCCAAATGACCAGGATGAATTCACAGGTGACCTACCTTCAGCTGGAGTTGAATTTGGATCTGGCCTCGGGGGAACTGTAAGCCCAGTTGCTACATCTGCAGGAATATCAACACAGACAATTGGGTCATATATCTCTGGAAGATCTTATGAGGGCTCTGACGGCAAGGTGTAACTTGAAACATCTTAGCCAACGTAGTAAGAGTTATTATAAATTAAAAAGAATAGAAGAGTCAATAAAGGGACCGCCTGCTACTTCATACACACCCTATGACGATAGAAAGGGTGCGGGATATGGCACAACAGATCCACAATTCGATATTCAGTATAAAAAAGGGTCTGTGTATCCCTATGTTGAGCCACCATCTACTGATATAGATAAGAATAATGTCGAGGATGAGGTTTTTTCAGGTGATCCCGTTCTAATGGACAAGTTTGTAAGAATGATAAATAAAAACTTTGTGAGAACCGATCCTTCCAGAAGGGCGGATCGTGCGTCATTTGTGTCAAATCAAAGAGTTAGAATACCTGAGTCCAGTATTGGTATTAGAAAGGGTGATAGTTTACATGGAACTATTTCACCAATTCCAAAGAAATCTTTATATGGAAGCTTTGATGGTCCAGCAATTGGGGGATCTTCATCTAATTTTGCATTTAACCCTGGACCCCTTAAGCGGACTGGGACACAGTACGGAACATCTCATGCTCCGCTTCACCTTGGAACACATGAAGATGATCCTAGTGACGATATACACGCGTACACTCTAGAAGATATTTTATATCCTGATATTAAGGCTGTAGCAAAGGCCAGAATATCTACAAATAAGCAAAAAAATAAATCAAATGATGATTTATGAATAAATCGTATTGTAGTTTATGATAGTGAATAATATTTAAATTAGTAAACGGAGCAAATAATGTCCAAGTCTCTTTATGATGAAGCAATTGCAGACGCAAGGCAACTTAGAGAAGTCGCTGAAAAAAATGCAAAACAGGCAGTTGTTGAGGCTGTAACACCAAAGATTAGAAAGTTTATAGAAGAGCAGCTAATATCTGGTGAATCTGAAAAAATCTCTAACAATAGAGAAGATTCAATAGTTGAAAAAATATCACAGGATAGATCTAAAGATATAGTGCTTGATGAGTCTGCACTTAAGACACTTTCAGAACTAATTGACCCATCTGGAAAGATTTCATCAGAAAAAAATATGGATGTTTTAAATGTATTTAATGAATCTGCAGCTCTTTTAGGAAAAAGTAAGCGGCAGAAACTTTTACAAATAGTTGAAAAGCTAAGAGATGATTCTGGAACTTTATCCCCTGAGGGAATAGTTATAGAGCAGGAATTGAACAATATCAGTATTAAGGAGAATTCTGAAATGTCAAGACGACGTGAAACACTTTACGAGGTCGATCTTAATGATATCGTTAGCAGCCTTCACGAAGCTGCTGGTGAAAAGGAAGATCTTGAAGAAAAGATGATTAGAGAGATGCTCTCTGAAATGGATGATGAGGATCTTTATGAGTACGATCTTTTTGAACAAGATGAAGAAGATGCTCCTGAAGATGATGCTGGTGCTGATGAAGTCCCACCTGCAGATGATATGGACTTAGGAGATCTAGGAGAGCTCCCACCTGTTGATGACGGAGGCGGAGAAGGAGATCTTCCAGAGCCAGTTGATGCAGCCATGGATGACCTAGAACAGGCAATTCTAGATGCGCTCACCGGCGGTGGCGCTGGAGAAGCTGCCGACCTCGAAGCCGGTCTTGCTGATCTTGATCTCGGTGCAGAAGCTCCCCCAGAGGGAGAAGAAGAGCCCGAGGATCTAGCTGAGACCGTTGATGTAGATCTTAACATGCTTAAATCAGAAATTAGAAGAATGAAAACATCTCTCTCTGAGAGTAAGAAACCAAATGCTAGTACTAGTGGAACAGAAAATGGTTCATCAAGTACTGTAAAGCAAGAAAATCAAAAGTTGCGCAGAGCCATCTTAAATCAGGGCCGTAATAATCGTGCCATGGGTTCTAAGCTCGATGAATACAGAAGTGCAGTTCAATCACTTCGTGAGCAATTAACGGAAATGAATCTATTCAATGCGAAGCTTCTCTATGTAAATAAGATGCTTCAGAATAAGGACGTTTCTTCCTCGCAGCGTCGATCCATAATTGAGGCTCTTGACAGTGCCAATAGCCTTAGAGAGGTAAAGCTTCTTTATAAGAGTCTTACCGAATCTATTGGAAATAAAAAGAGTGGAAGGACGCTGAACGAGTCAGCGGTTCGAAGAAATCTTGGTTCCGCATCGCGAGCCACGAAGCAGGCTTCATCTACAAATAATTCAGTAGCCGAAGTTAGCAGGTGGGCAACACTCGCGGGTATTAATTAACAAATTCATCAAACTTAGGAGTAAATTAAGATGAGTAAAACCTTTACGTTAAATCAGTTAACAGAGGGAATTCGCCAAAGACATCTCGGTGCTCAGAACAAGAGACTTGTTGAGAAGTGGTCACGTACCGGACTTCTCAGAGGTCTTGACGGTCAGCATCGCGAGAACATGGCAAGCCTTCTGGAAAATCAGGCTGCACAGCTTCTTAGAGAAGCCAACTCAGTCGGAACGGGTGCCGGTGCCGGTACAGCTTCTGGAGATCTTCAGGGCTTCACCAATATCGCATTCCCAATCGTTCGTCGAGTTTTCGGTGGACTTGTAGCCAATGAGCTAGTTTCAATTCAGCCAATGAGCCTTCCATCAGGACTGCTTTTCTATCTGGATTACACCTACGGTTCACGTCGTGGTGGTGATACTAACAACGCATCTGGCGCTGCAGGAACTGTTGATGCTCAGACATATGCTGTTGGTCAATCAATCTATAACTCACCTGCAGGAAAGGGTATCCGCTCAGGATCACTCGGTCGCGGAGGTCAGTATGATCTTGTTGGATCAGGATATTCCAAGGTCCACACATCATCATCCACTTTGACAACTGCTGCATCTGGTGCATATGGTAATTCAGCATCGGTCGTTACACAGGATACACTTTGTGTTGCAACAGGTACAGACGGTAAGCTACTACAGTTTGACCCACAGATCACAAAGCTAATTGAAGAAGATCCCGGCCAGTGCGGCACAGGAAGATTCTCATTCATTCTATGGAATCTGAGTTCATTCCCAGCCAGCGTTGACCTTACACAGGCAAAAGAAGTTGGACTATTCAGTGGTCAGACTGTTTCAGATGCTGATGCAACTACATTCAACTATAAGAACCTACCAGATTCAATTCAGGGCGGAAGCAATATCAAGAATATTAGACGTCTAAATCAGATCGGTACATACGATACAGCAACAGGTATCTTCTCATCTGATCCTTTCGCTAATAGAAATACATCGAATGGTGTTCTACTAACAGTTGTTTCAGGTGTTAATGCCACACAGCATGCAACCGGTCACCACATTACAGCGTCATTTGTTATATCACCTACGCTTCATGTTGATAGCGGAGATGGTTCTGCACTAACGATTCCTTCGTTTGAGTCGAACTTTAATACATCTTCACCATCACCGATCATCCCTGAGATCGACATCAAGATCGAGTCAATCGCTGTTACAGCGGTAACCCGTAAGCTCCGTGCTCGCTGGTCACCAGAGCTCGCTCAGGACTTGAACGCCTACCACAGCCTTGACGCTGAGGTCGAGCTTACTCAGATCCTATCAGAGCAAGTTGCACTTGAGATCGATAGAGAGATCCTAAATGATCTACTCGTTGAAGCACAGGGTGCTAACTTCTACTGGTCACGTATGCCTGGTAAGTTTGTTAACAAGAGATCAGGTGCAGAGCAAGATAAGGCTTCAAGCCTCTCGTCCGGACCCCAGTTTACTGGTACAGTTCGTGAGTGGTACGAGACATTGACTGAGACAATCATCGATGTTGCTAATGAGATCCACAGAAAGACACTTCGTGGTTCAGCTAACTTCATCGTAACCTCACCAGATGTTGCTACAATCTTCGAAGCATCAGTGCTCTATAAGCCAGCACTTAAGCTCGACGGCGACGGACAGGTCGGTGCTCCATTCTCACTGGGTGCTGCACAGATCGGTTCTCTAAGTAACCGCTTCACAGTCTACAAGGATCCATACTTCCCACGGAACAAGGTCCTCGTTGGTTACAAGGGCGGAAGCTACCTTGAGACAGGATACGTATACGCACCTTACGTACCGCTGATCGTCACTCCTACTATCTTCCAGCCGGAAGACTTCACACCCCGTAAGGGCGTGATGACCCGATACGGCAAGAAGATGGTTCGTGCTGACTTCTACGGTACAGTAACATGTATGGATATGGACGTTATCTAAGATAACACCATAGTTAAAGCTGAGGCGGCTCTTTGGAGCCGCCTCTTTTTTTATCTGTTAACTGATTGATATAAATTGATACTATTTAGAATGATTATCTCACACAAGAATAAGTTTATATTCTTTAAGCCAATGAAGGTTGCAGGGTCTAGTGTTGAAGCTGCATTAAGTAGACACTGTAGCGATGATGATATTTTAACGGGTACAAACCACATAGATGAGATTTCATCAAGTGATTATGAATATCCAACTAGAAATAATATAGTGAGACATACACACAAGGGTGATGTTGCAATAGAGATAATGAAAAAAAGTGGAAATATTCACAAAGTCACGCCTGAAATGATTAAATCAGGATTGAGAGTAGAGATCTTAGAGCCAAAATTTCACATGCATGCGCTACCTGAGCAGGTTTTAGATCTAATGTCTATTGGAAGTGAATATAAAAAAGTAACCATAGTGAGAAATCCTTGGGATATGATTGTCTCATTTTTCTGGTGGTCTTTTTATCCTTCACAAAGCGGATACATTGATTCCAATGGCGTCGCACACAAAGGTGATGGTGATCTAGGTTTTACTCCTTCAAGTCATCCAGAAGCAGCACCAACACTGCTAGATAGTGCAGAAACACTACGCCAGAAGCTCGAGATATTTTGCCAGCTACGCGGAGACTTTAGAGGGCCATTTGGACTTGAAAAGAATAGGAATGTTCTTGACTGGTTTGTAGATATAAATAAAAAATACTATCAAGAAGATTATGACTATATTCTTAGATACGAGAATCTTCAACCAGACTATGATAAGTTTTGCAAAGATATCAACATACCTACTTCAACACTCCCTAGGTTAAAAAGCAGTCAGAGAAAGATAAAAATGCCATACCAGAATTATTTTAACGAGTGGACCATTTCTCATATAGCTGATAAGCTTTCAATGTGGGAAGAAAAGTTTGGATATATTTTTGATTAATTGGCCATGGTTCAATACTTAGCATTAAGCCCGATGCATGGTATAAGGCGGAACCTACACGCTAGCATCGGAAGCATGTAGGGCAAACACTAACCTAAAAAAGGAGAAATTATGCCAAGTATTAAAATTGATGGAGGTAGAGGTCTAGTCCAGGAGGCTGGTAGCACAATGCCTCTCACGCTAGATGACAGCAACTCAGTTGTCAAAGTTGCAGTTGTCAAGAACACAACTGGATTTGTTCAGAACTCAGACTCAATCGTCGAGTGGGCACAGCCTGCAAATACCTTTATTATGGGAATTGATCTGCTCTGCCTAACAGGACCGGTTACAGCAGCCAGTGCTGATCTAGGGTATGAGGTCGGAACATCAAGCTCCGGTGCCCAGATCGTTGCAACTCACGCTGACGACATCATTGATGCTGGTGGTGATGGAACAGACTTATTAGCAGGCGGTCTAGTTAGACTTACAATGGTTCGTGAAACAACAGATCACACAGACCTCGGCGCAGACGCTTCATACACAACTTCAGCAAGAACAATTTATCTTAATACCACGTTAACAGATCATTCAGTAACAACTGCTGGTACAATGGCATGGATTATTAAGTACGTTAGTTTCCAATAGAACGCATCTTACACAATCTATAAAGACGCCCTGCTATAGGGTGTCTTTTTTTATTCTTGTATGGGGAATAATTATCTATAGAGGTAATTCATGGCTTCTGGCTTGAGCAATCTAAAGAAAAACTTCAGGGAAGACAAGCAAAAAAAGCGCAAGAAGAAAGAAACAGTCTCTAAATTTTACGCCGACAAAGATGTGGTGGAAAATAACCTAACACTAGACAACAATAACAAACAAGAGCGAGAGAAGAGCTCACCCAAAAGGGAGACTAAGAGAGATATGACTAGTACTAATGACGATTTTGATTTTGTAGCCGACTACGATGATGCAGTAGAGGGAGAAAGTGGAACACTGCTTCCTGAAAATTCAGCACCCTCATCTCTTTCAGTAGGGTTTATAGGTGTTGGAGGCGGCGGCGGAAAGATGGCCAAGGCTTTTATCGACATAGGATTTACTCAAACTCTTGTCGTAAACACAACAGACAAGGATCAGCCAACAGGTCTAGGCGCTGATCACTTTCTTCTTATTCCAGGTGCAGACGGAGTAGGAAAGAATGTTGAGCTAGGCCGTCAAATTCTATCCAACAATAGTGCGCTGGTTGAGGATCACCTTAGATCAAAGGTCGGAAGGGTTGACTGGCTATTCGTACTCGCAGGCGGCGGCGGCGGAACCGGAAGCTCTTGCCACTCACTAGATTCAGCGCTTCAGAGATATCTTAAGTCTGTTTCAGCTTCAGGAAATGTGGTCTATGTCGTGACAGCACCGACAGCACAGGAGCTCCTAAACCCAACAATTAAGAAGAACTATGAGGCTCTTCTGTCTGATGTCTCAGGATCTTCACACGTTGTCATAGACAATGAGAGACAGCTTCAGCTTCTAAGAGGCAAGGTAGGAATGTTAGGCCTCTACCCTACAGCAAATAAAAACTTTGCCAAATTGATCGCCCAGGTGCTTAAGTTGTCATCTGAGTCATCCCCGATTCAGACATTTGATTCAAAAGATCTTGAAGCATGTCTATCAACAAGTGGAAGACTATTTCTAGGAACTACTGTTGTTAAAGATCCAAGCGATTTAAATCTAGGGTCTATGATTTATCAGAATTGCATGACAAAGTCTCCCTGTCCCTCTCCAAGCGGCAAGATAAAGACAGGAGTTCTTCTTCTCGTTGTTACTGAGGCGATGGCTTCTGATCCATCAATTAGCACACAGCTTGAGGCAGCAATCTCTTATGTCGGCGGGAGAACTGACGCTTTATTCTCAGGTGTATACGTTAGAGAGGGCCTTCCAGGCCTTGTGGCCATTTCTGCTCTGGGCGGAATTGAGTAAAAAATAAGAAATCTTTAAAAGATTTTTATTCAAATATGCTGAAGACATCCTAGCAGCGTTATTGTGCCATATTTTCATTGTTGAATCTCCAGTTTGAGTCCATACTTATGGATAGTTATTGAATCAACTGGAGTATCAATGGCGACTTTTTCAGATACAACAAATCCTACACCCTTTGGGTTCTTCGACTCTGATACTGACTTTCAGGGCGAGGCTGACAATATAGTCACATTTGTTAAGAGAAAGATGGGCGACGATATCCTGTCTGTTGAGCTGACAAAAAAGCAGATATGGGCAAACCTAGAGGAGTCTTGTCTCGAATATGGGTCAATTCTTAATCAATACCAAGCAAAGTCTCAATTGGTTCAATTCTTAGGAATGCCAACAACAGGGTCAGACGGACATATGTCAGGATCAGAAGGAAAGTACCCAAGAGAGAATCTTGAGTACCTTATAAGATTTGCTGAACCATATGCCATGGAGGCAGGTGTCGGTGGATCATATAATATGATATCGGGATCCATAGATCTTGAAAACAATAGGCAGGATTACGACATATACTCTGAACTAAAAAATGCAGACGGTGACGTGATATTTACATCAGGAACAAATGCAAGCCCACGTACAAAGCTTAAGATTAGTGAGGTATTTCATTTTGGTCCAGAGGGTGCATATAGATTTTTTGACACAACTTCTGCTATAAACTATCTTAACAATGAGTTTAGTTTTGAGTCATTTACACCTGAGACAATATTCTATGTACTTCCTGTCTTTGAAGATATTCTTAGAGCTGGACAGCTAGATCTCTCAAACAGGGTTAGAAGGTCAAATTACTCATATAAGATTATTGGAACAAATATAAGAATATTTCCAACACCAACCTCAACAAATTCAAAAAAGCTATATCTTCGCGTAATGTATTACCCTGATCCTCTTAATCCATCATATCATGATGAGACAATAGATGGGGTGTCAAATCTTTCCAATATTCCATTTGGAAATCTCAACTATAATAAGATTAACAGCATAGGAAGGCAGTGGATAAGACAGTATGCACTCGCACTGTCCAGAGAGCAACTTGGTCTTGTCAGGTCAAAGTTTGGAAGTATACCAGTTCCTGGTGCAGAGGTTTCATTAAACGGTGCTGACTTAATTACACAGGGAAGGGCCGATAGAGATGCACTTGTTACGCAGCTAAAGGAGATGCTTGAGACGCTTACATACGATAAGATAATGGAGACAGCTTCAAGTCGAGCAGAGTTTATACAAAAGCAATTAAAATTTACACCAATGCCTAACGGCTTTAGCATCTTTATGGGGTGATAGATGGCAAGACTTTTTATTACACCAAGAGAGATAGATTTCATAAATGACACAGCTAAAGAGCTGGTAAAGGATGTAATCGGTCAAACAATATACTATTTTCAGATATCAGAGATCAAGACAAATGTTCATGATGTCTATGAAGAAGCTCCTGAAAAAATATTTGAGACACCGATAGCCATCGATGCTCTTGTAAAGTATGAACCGCAGGCGATCAAGACAAATAAGTTTGGAAGTGAAGAATATTACGGAATCGAGGCTTATATACAAAAGAGAGATCTTATTGAGAAAGGAATTAAGATATTAGAGGGGGATTTCTTTAGCTACGGAACTGTATTCTTTGAAGTAGTTACAGCACCAGATTCACAGGATATATTTGGTGAAATTGAATACAAGAGCTTCATCACTGTCAAGGGACGGCAGGCTAGGGCTGGGCAGTTTGTATCAAAAATCTTTGGTCCAACTAGTGAGGAGTATACAGATAATGATGCAGTTCAGGAGACATTTGTTCAACAGAGAGGCTTTGAGAACAACAGGCTTGGTGAGACTGCAGATAAAAGAAATCTTAGGGAGAAAGGAGTTCTCGAAGAACCAATTTCAGGCCCGTCTGAAGTTTCAACAAGAGGATCTTCAGGAAAGACAGGCTCTAGCTTTTATGATGAGAAATAAGGGAGGTATAAATGTCTGCTGGAATTCCTAAAAAGTTTGAAGGAACAAACGTAGCGAATGATTTTGAAATTCCTTCATGCGGTGTGGAGGATATAGATAGAGCCTTATTTAAACTGTTTGATGATAGACTCGATTTCTCAGTAGAGGTTGACGGAACAAGTAAAAAGGTGCCAGTAGTTTTTGCTGCTGGAGAAAGATTCGCTCTAACTAGAAGATCAGCAAACTTTAGAGATGTCAATAATACACTTATTCTACCAATTATATCAATTGAGAGAGGAACAATAGATTACACACCTGATCTTGGCGGGTACGGAACACCAATAGCAACAAGAGATCAGATAGACTATACAGTAAGAAGAAGGCTTGACTCTTCTGACAGAGACTATCAGAATATTGTAAATAAGAAAAGACTAAAGAATCAATCAAATGTTTCAACAAGAGGAAATTTTGGCAACAAATCAGAATTTCCCGGGCTTCAAGCAAAGCCAGGAACGATAGCATCTAGAAGAAATGGAACAGGGCTGTCATTTATAAATGGAAGCCCAACCGATTTATTTAATCCAGACCTTGGTAATAACATATTTGAGATCATCACAATTCCATACCCTGAATTTATAATGATAGAATATGATGTTACATTCTGGACTCAGTATATGCAAAATATGAACAAGCTCTTAGAGTCAATGCTTGTACAATTTGACGGACAGGAGAAGGCATTTCAGATAATAACATCTGGCGGATATGAGCTTGTTGCATATTTTCAAGGACAGTTTTCAGCAGATACTAATTTTAACGACTATACAGACAGTGAAAGGGTTATTAAGTACAATTTTAAGATAAAAGTCCCTGGATTTATAATTGCACCTAAGATTGAGGGATTACCAAACCCATATAGGAGATTCCTTTCAGCACCTCAGATAGAGTTTGGCATGAAACAGGTTGGTACACAAGTATCATCAACATCGGCAAAAGGACCATCTCAAAATGATGTTGATAAATTTATACTTAGTGATGTTGAGAACGAAGGTTTTACAAGTGAAGATTCTGTACAAAGAGGAAGAAGGGGTGTGAGGGTTCTAGAGACCATAAAAGACCCATTTTCTGGAGACAAGAGTTCAAAATATGTCAAGATTTTAACTAGGAATCAGAGGTCTGGGGAGACAGTAGCTAGCTCTAGAATTGTGGTAGACTTAGAAACGATAAATGATACAGACACTGAATAGGACATTTGAAGTTCGAGACAATAGTTATATTGTGTAGATTGATTTTAGAGGAGAATGATCTATGGCCGAGCAGACCTTCAGATCGCCAGGATTTTTTGAAAGAGAGATCGACCTCTCAGGAAGAGTTCAAGAAGTTGCAGGAATTCCAGCAGGAGTCATTGGGACATCAGAGTTTGGTCCAGCATTTATTCCAGTAACTGTTGGATCATTTGCTGACTTTAAGGAAAGATTTGGTGACTTAGATTCAACAAAATTTGGACCATATGCTGTAAATGAGTTCCTTAAGAATAGAACAGCTGTTACTTTCATGAGAGTCCTCGGTGCGGGCGCAAATGAAAATAGTACCGATATTCACAATACCACAAATCTAGGAACTGTTAAGAATGCAGGGTTTAGAATTAAAGGATCAGTTGCAACAGAAGCACAGGGTTCAAAGCAAGGCTATAAGGGTGCTGTTCAGTTTATAGGTGCAAAGCATGAAGTCCATTCATGGGAGACATTTGGCTATCCAGTATTTACTGATAATGATAGCTTTAATGTAGCAGCAGGAGGAGATGTATTCCTCGTTAGAGCTATGATATTTTCATCAACAGGAAGCAGAGTCCAGCTACTAAACTATGATGGAACATACCCAACCTCAGCGTCTCTAGAAGACATTGCAAGAATGGGTACAGACGAAAATTCATCTGACACATATAAGAAGTTTAAAATTGTCATCTCTAGCTCTGTTGGATCTACATTTGCAAGTGATGATGGAATATCAGGAATTAGAATTATGACTGCTTCTCTAAATCCTACAAATGATGACTATATTGCAAAGATACTGAATACTGACCCGAATAGATTTCAGGCAGAACAACACCTTCTTTACGCAGATTTTGCTGTTGAGGATGAGGTTGCATCAGCTGCAAGCTATGTTGGCGTCATGTCTGGAACGTCACAGACATCTGATGGATCAGGAGATACATCTCTTACATACAGAGACATGTACGGAAGATTTGATACAAGATACAGTCCATCAAAAACTACATTCTTTACATCTCAGGACTTTGGAACTACAGTCTTTGATCTGTTCTACTTCGAGACCCTTGCAGATGGTAAAAATACATGCGACATGTATAAGGTTTCAATAGCAAATCTTAGAAAGTCAACAGATCCAAAGAATGAGTATGGATCATTCACAGTTCAAGTAAGGGCATTTGATGATTCAGATACAGCACCTCAAATACTTGAGCAATATCCTCTCTGCACACTAGATCCAAATGATGAGAACTTTGTCGGAAGAAAGATCGGCGATCTAAGTGTTAAGTATAACTTTGACACACTTGATCCAGATGAAAGAAGATATGTAATAAGCGGCGACTATCCCAATGTTTCAAGCAGGGTAAGGATAGTATTTAGTGATGATCTTAAGAATGGAAATGTTCCAGCTAGTGCATTGCCTTTTGGATTTAGAGGTCTTCCTGTACTAAAGACAAATAACCTTCTCGCTGATACTACAATAATTTCTGAAGTTCCTAGTAGAATTAAAGACGATGTTCTTAATGGCGGATCTGGCGGAATCAGGCTAGGGATTGTATCAGGAAGTACAACTGCATACGGAGAAGATGGCCATCTTTCAGGATCTATTGTTCCACCAGTACCTATGACATTCAAGGTCACGCAGGGAACTGCAGCGAAGTCTGGATATGCAGGATACCCTGGAACAAATGAGAGAGTTAATAGCAAGTATTACTGGGGTGTAAAGACAACAAGGTGCCCTAGAACAGGCTCACTAGGAAATGCAGTTTTAAATGCAAATGCATCTTCTGAGACAAATGAACTTGTTAGAACATATACTAAGCTTCTCGGAATCAAAAAGCTCGACGCGCTTGTTACAGGTTCTGGAGCAGATGCATTCTCTAATAATAGGTTTACACTTGGAAAGGTTGCTCTAAGCACGACTCTTGACTCTGCGGGTACAAAGAGGGCACTAATTACAACTGTAGATTCAAATTTAACTGGAACAGCAAAAGAGCACATGTTAGAAGCGGCTTACATTAGAAATGGAAGAATCAGCCCAGGAAAGAACTACACAATTAGAGAGAAAACAGCTACTGATCACAGGCTTACTTTTGCTTCACTTCTAACACTAACGTCATCTGTATATTTTAATAGATTTAGTGAGTACATGAAGTTCACAAACATTATGCACGGCGGGTTTGATGGAACTAATATTCTAGACCTAGACATGTCTAGAATGAATGACAGAGCTAGCTCAGGTGACGCAAGAGGAAAGGCATCTATAACAGCACCCGCAGCAGGTGGTGATCTAGATATTGGGCTAGACTCTTCTTCAACATCTGGTGCCGGCAGGTATAATGCAACTGTAGCATCCTATAAATCTGCAATAGATATAATGACTGATCCAATGATTACAAGAATCAATATCTTGTCAATTCCTGGAATAAGAGATAGCTTCGTTACAGATCATGCTGCAGATAAGACAAGAGACTATAGCCAGGCAATATACCTTATGGATATTCCAAGCTACACAGATTCTAGTGTGAGAATATTTGACAGTGATGATCTTAAGCCAAGCGTATCAAAGACAAAGGAAACTTTTGATGGAAGGGCAATAGATAACAACTATGCAGCTACATACTTCCCAGATGTTAGCATCACAGATGATAGAACAGGTTCACCTGTAAGAGTTCCTGCATCAATAGCAGCGCTAAGTGCACTTGGCTTTAATGATTCAGTAGCATATCCGTGGTTCGCACCTGCAGGATTTAATAGGGCTGCACTATCAAATGTCTCTAATGCAGCCACAAGGCTAAATAGCGCTGACAGAGATGATCTTTATGATTCAAGAATTAATCCAATAGCATCATTTCCACAGGCAGGATATGTTATATTTGGACAAAAAACACTACAGCAGGCCAGATCGGCACTAGATAGAGTAAATGTTAGAAGAATGTTACTTGAGGTCAAGAGGCTAGTCTCAGATGTTGCCAAGAAGCTTGTATTTGAGCAGAATACACCTACGACTAGGGCAAAATTCATATCTCAGGTTACTCCTTTACTTTCTACAGTTCAAAATCAACAGGGTATAGATAAGTTTAGGGTTATTATGGATGAAAGCAATAACACAGTTGAAGATATTGAGTCAAATAGGCTAAATGGAAGAATAGTCCTTGTTCCAACAAGGGCAGTAGAATTTATTGCTGTTGATTTTATCGTCACTAATTCAGGTGTAAGCTTTGAGTAATTTATATTTAATGATAAGAGTTTTTGGAGAAGACTAGAATGGCTGAGTTGACATTCAAAAGTGCAGGTGTTAGCACAAGAGAAATTGATCTTTCAACACCAAGTGTTACGGGCCCTGTGGGTGTTCCTGCAGGTGTTATTGGAACTGCCGACCTTGGTCCGGCATTTGTACCCGTAACAGTTGCTAATTTTTCAGAGTTCGTAGCTACATTTGGCGAGACAGATGGTGAAAAGTTTGGACCACTTGCTGTTAGTGAGTGGTTAAAAAATTCACAAGCGCTTACGTACGTAAGAGTTCTCGGTGTCGGAGACGGAAAGAAGAGAAACACTTCTTCTGGTAAGGTGACAAACGCAGGATTTGTTGTAGGTGCAGAACAGGTACAGGCAAATGGAATCATAGGTGCAAACCCATACGCAAATGAAAGCGGAGAAAGAGGAAATGTTCACTTCATAGGCTGCTACATGTCAGAGTCAGCAGGTAGCACATACTTTAGTGATGCGGGAATACAGGAAACTTCTCAAACAGCTGCCACAGCCACAATAGTGGCAGTATCAGCAACAGTTTCACAGTATGATGCGGGCACACTAACTATAACCAGCGGCCATAGTACGACAAAAACATATATTTTTGACGACGACGACGACGATGCAACTGGTACTGTGGATGAATCAGGTAATGTTAGAATACAGATTAACGGTAAGACAACAGCTGGTGAAGTAGCAGCTCAAATTAAAGCTGCGATTGAAAGTGCAAATGGGCACAACGGCGCAATCACAATAGCAGTGTCAACAGCAGATGCAGCAAACGATACTCTTACTTTAACACAGGCATTGGGCGGATACGTAGGTAATAAAACGATTACGCGCGCAGTTGTAACAGCTGATAATATTTATACAATCTCAGGATTTACCGGAGGTGTTGATGACAATCGCGCCATTCCAATCCTCAGAGGTGTTCTATTTTCAGCATCTGGTGTTATGCCGCTACTATCTGGAAACTACCAGGTAACAGCTCCAGGAAGCGGACCGGCTTCGGATGCGATTGGACAGCTAGGCCACTCTTCACTGCGAGGTGGGTTAACTGGATCGATGACAGTAAGTAATCAAGATTTCGTTCTCTTCTTAAATGGCCTCAAGGGAACAGGTGCTTACAGCAGAATTATATCAGCATCTTTTGATGTTAATTCTCCATCCTATATTTCAAGAGTCTTTAATACAGATCCTACACTAATAGAGCAGGCAGGTCACCTTCTATACTCTCATTACGACATACACTCATCAATGGCAGTCCCAACTGGATCTGGAGTATTAACACCAGGTGCAACAGAGCGAATCTCTGGTGAAGGAGCGACATCACACGCTGATTATAATGACTGCATATTCATTACAACTGGATCGATAAGTGCTGTTGGACAGGCTGGTGGAAGCTCAACAATTCCAGAATATAGATCATTTGAAGATAGGTTTACAACCGCTAAGTCACCGTATGTTATATCTCAAAACTTTGGTGGAAGGCCATACGAGCTATTTAGAGTAGAGGCACTTTCTGATGGTGACACAGTTAGCACTAGCTATAAGGTTTCAATTGAAAACCTTGCTAAGTCAAATTCTGATGTTAATAGGTTTGGAAAGTTTGACCTAGTTGTTAGAGACTTCTTCGACACAGATGAAGAGAAGGTTGTACTTGAGTCATTTAGAGGTCTATCGATGGATCCTGAGTCTGAAAGGTATTTTGCAAGAGTCATAGGTGATCAAAAGATATACTTTGATTTCGACCAATCATCAGATTCACAAAAGCTAGTCGTAGATGGAGACTTCCCAAATCAGTCTAAATATATTAGACTTAAGATCGGAGCTTCACAAAAGGCTGGAGAGGTTCCTGATAATGCACTTCCCATGGGATTTAGGGGACCTAATCACCTTGTAACATCAGGGTCAGATGTTATTGCAACTCTGGGACACGGCGCTGCAAACTTCGAGGATGATCTCACTGGATCTATGAAGCTAACTGTTGAGCCGCCAATTCCATTCAGAGGGCACTTAAACTTTGGAACAGGAAATAAGAAGAGAACATCAGCACAGCTATTCTGGGGTATTCAGTCATCTAGAAAGACAGATCCCACTCAACCGAACAAGCCAGATCTATTTGACATGTCTCTTGCAAATTATGCAAAGTATTTTCCAGATTTCTCACTTGATAATCAGAAGTTTTCTGTTGGAAATAATGCTGGAACAGCAGATACAGTTGCGAACGGAATCTTAGATTCAGATAGATTTAATAATAACATCTTCTCTCTTGAGAGGATTAAGATTAGAACTGGATCTGATGGAAATGCTGATCCAAAAGAATGGGTCAGCGCATCATATGTTAGAGCGGGAGGAATATCAATAGATAGAACTCTTAAGACAAGAGCATTTTCAGTTGATGACCTTGGCTTAGTTGGAAACAGAAGATATGCTAAGTTTACATTCTTCCTACAAGGAGGATTTAATGGAACAAATATATTCAATGAAGACAAGGCAAAGCTAAGAGATAATGCTGCAAAGAGAGAGATGGACGACTCCACAAATCAAGGAGGAAAAGAAGGCCCCACAGTGGCTTCGTTTAGAAAGGCTATCGACATCATGGCAAATAGATCTGATGTTGAGATTAAGCTCTTAGCTGTTCCAGGAATGAGAGACGAGTCAATTACAGACTATGCGGTAGATGCAGTCGAAAATAGATTTGACTCTATGTACATTATGGATATTGAAGAGAGAGACGTATTAAACAACGTTGTTACATCCTCTGTTCAAAATATCAATGTTAGTGACACAGTAACAGCATTTAAGAATCGCGCACTAGACTCATCATTTGCAGCTGCATACTTCCCTGATGTAGTAATTCAGGATCCAGTAACAAGAACAAATGTTAGATGTCCACCTTCTGTGGCTGTTCTTGGTGCATTTTCACTTAATGACGCACTTGGACATCCATGGTTCGCACCTGCAGGATTCTCAAGAGGTGCTCTATCATCAGTTGTACAGGCATCTGTTGATCTTAATAGGGCAAACCTTGACAATCTTTATGATGCAGATATTAACCCAATTACTGACTTCCCGGGAACTGGTGTCGTAGTCTGGGGACAGAAGACGCTTCTTTCAGCAGCTTCTGCTCTGGATAGAGTTAATGTTAGAAGACTTCTAATTGATATTAGAAGAAAGGTTAGAGGAATAGCAAACACGCTTCTCTTCGAACCAAATAGAGAGTCAACTTTAGAGAAATTTACAAGCTTGGTCAATCCAATCCTGCAAAAGATTCAGGAAAAGAGTGGACTTGATCGCTACAAGGTCATTATTGACACAACCACAACCACACAAGCAGATATAGAGAATAATACCATCAGAGGAAAGATCTTTGTTCAGCCGACTAGAACAGCTGAGTTTATTGCTCTTGACTTTGTCGTCACAAATGCTGGTGCGGAAGTCTAGAAAAACAAAATTGAAGAATACTTAGAACATAGGATCCCTCAGGAGAATTAAAAAGATGGCAGAAACACTTTCAGTTAACGACTTACTTCCTAATAAGTTTGAACCCAAAAGAAAATTTAGATGGGTTTTCGCTATAGAGGGAATTGACGCCTTTCTAATTAAAACGGCAGCAAGACCAGGATTCTCAATTGCTGAGACTCCTATTAAATTTATCAATTCAATTAGATATCTTGCAGGACGCTTAACGTTTGATGAGATAAGCGTGACACTTCACGACCCAATTGCACCCTCTGGTGCACAGCAGGTAATGGAATGGATAAGAACACACTATGAATCAGTCTCAGGAAGAGCAGGATATGCTGACTTCTATAAGAGAGACTGTCAGCTTAAGCTCCTTGACCCTGTTGGGACAGTTGTTGAGCTATGGGATATAAAGGGCTGCTGGTTAAAGACAGCAAAATATGGAGATCTATCATACGATGATGAGGGAACAATGTTAGAAGTTGCCCTATCGATAAGATTTGACAACTGCGTTCTTCAGTACTGATCTCTATATACCTACAAATATTTCAAGGTCCACATTATGTGGACCTTGTTTACTGATGTCACTTATTTGATTAGAATTTAGAAATAACAGGAGATAATTGTGTCAAATTCTAGAGAGGATAGAAATAAGATTTTTTCTGAGGGAGGGCAGCAGCATGGAATTCCAACGAGAAATGTTCTTTCTGAAGATTTTGGCTGGGAGATTCCAGTTGAAGCTGTTCCGCTTCCCTCAAACGGTATTCTTTACCCACCCGGAAGCCCAATGCATGGAAAGAGTACAGTTAATATAAAGGCAATGACTGCAAAAGAGGAGGATATCTTATCTTCTAGGGCACTAGCAGCAAATGGAACTGTGATAATTGAGCTACTTAGATCATGCATAATGGATGGAGACATCAGAGTTGAAGATCTTCTTGTGGGAGACAGAAATGCACTTATGGTCGCAGTTAGAATCACAGGTTACGGTCCGGAATATAATGCAAACTCCACATGTCCAAAATGTCTATCTGTTGATCTCAGAACATTTAACCTAGCAGATATGCCTATAAAGAGATTGAAGATATCTCCTGTCACTGAGGGTCAAAATTGCTTTGAGTATAAGCTACCGGTCACAAAGAAGACTGTTAGATTTAAATTTCTCACTGGAAAGGATAATGATTTAATTGAGGCTGAATCTAAGAAGATGGCTCAGCTGTTTCCAGACGACTATATCGGAAGCACTGTAACGAGAAGGCTTAAATTTTCTGTCCTGTCTATTGATGGAATAGAAGATAGAAATAAAATTTCAAAGTTTATTGAAAGCATGCCTGCAATGGATTCTAGCAGGCTGAGAAAATATATAAGTGAAAATGAACCTGGAATCGAAATGATCGGAAAACTTGACTGCAAAGCATGTGGAAGAGTTTCGGAGGTGAGCCTCCCCATGGGCTCAAGCTTTTTTTGGCCTAAGCTCTAGTTACAGATTATCTGTATTAGAAGAGATATTTACTCTCATTAAGCACCTTGGAATGGGTTACGATGAGTGCAGGAGAATGCCCATTAGATACAGAAGATGGTTTATTGAAAAGCTTGTCCAGGATGTAAAGAAGCGGAACCAAATGAGAGAGCAGAATATGATAACCGAGGACACGGGACCTACTGTCAATCTAATGGGCTCTGACAAAAGAAGTTTCAAGTGATGTTCTTGAGATCTGAATACTTAATATGTAGAGGTAGAGATCTATGACTGACCCATCAGGTACAACCCCCGATCCAGCAGCAGTCGCAGCAGCGAAACAAGCGCTAGAAGACGAAATCCGAAGAACTGGGACACTAACTGATCGTGTCCGTGAACTCCGGCAGTCATACATTGATGCTGGGGGTGCTCTAGAGGACCTCAACGAACAGGCACAGGGCACACTTACCTCACTAGAGGCGTTTGGTGCAGCTGCATCAACTTCTGCTGCAACATTTATGACCTCAATAAGCCAGGGAGCTGATCAAGCTAGACAGGGAATAGATGCATACTATGAAAGTCTTACCTCGCTAGCTGAGTTTCAGCAAAAGAAAAATGTATTCATGGATCTTCTCGAAGGTCTTGGAACAAACTATCAGCACCAGGTTGATGAGTTTACAACATCGTCGGAGAATTTTGGATTACAGGTAGGCGGTCTAGTAGACGAGATGTTCAATGACTTTATGAACACCTCGATGCCATACTACTTTGGAACATTTGAAGCGTATGCTGGATATGCTCAGGAAGTTTATGGCGCTGTTGGATCTGGATATGCAGCCATGAGGGATATGGGCGAGGATGCAAATGCTCAGATCGCATCTTCTGCACTTATGGCAAAAGGCCTGGGATTTACTTCAACAGAAATGATGGACGCAATGGACGCCCAATTCAGTAAGTCTGGAGAGTTTAGCAATGATATTCTTCGTGAGATTACAACATATTCAAACTCAATAGCAGCTGTAACTGGTGACTCTAACAAGGTTATAGCTAGAGGAATACTTGAAATCTCAACAAACTTTGAGACATTTGCAAACGTCTCTGTTGAAACTGCTGCAACTACTGTTGGCGGACTAAGATCTATAGGCCTAGAGGTCAAGGATCTTGAAGCTGTAACGACGAAGTTCATGAACTTTGATACTGCTGCTGAATCTCTGGCAAATCTAAATACAGTATTTGGAATGCAGATTGACACCATGGGAATGATGGAGGCAGCATCTAAAGATCCGTTCGAAGCCATGATGATGCTCAGAGAGGGATTTCTTTCAACAGGGCAGGACTTTGAAAATCTGACAGTCCAGCAGAAGAACCTGCTTGCATCTCAGGCTGGTCTAGATACAGAGGCAGCTGCCAGACTGTTTGATCCAGATCGTGTCGTTGCCAATATGGATGAGCTTACAGCTGCTACAGAGGAAACTGCTGAGAGAGGGATTCTATCAACTTCAGAGGCACTTGACTCACTTGCAACATCAATGGGTCACATCCCAGAGCTTCAAGGAAAGTTCTCTGAGACTGTTATGAATAGAATGGCAATGAGAGATCTTTCTGCTCTTGCAAACTCTGCTCTAGTTGCAGATGCAAACTTAACTGAATTTGCAGCAACAGCTCAAACAGCTGTTCCAGAAGCTGTTGCAGGAATGTTGGGTGACGAGGAGGGAGGTACAGGTCAGGCAGTTCTTGAAATGGTCGGAGGCATCAGGGACAATATGCTGGTTGGAATTAACGGTCTAAATACGGGAATTGCATCTGAGGTCAGGACTATGGGCGCAACCATGCCACATAGTCTATTTGAAGGGTTGGACACCTCCGAGGGTCAAGCCGGCTTACGGCAGTCAGGCGCCTACATCTCAGATCAGGTTGAAGCAGGTATGCGTCCGATAAATCTTGAAGTTGGTGGGACAACTGGATCGCCAGGAACTCCACCGACACCAGCTGGAGATCTTTATGTCCCAGCTGTAGGGGGTCCTGCATTTGAGCTTGGAGATCCAGGTGACGAAGTTCTTATTGGAAAGCCTGGTGGCGCTGTCACTCGTGCGATACATGCAATGGGTTCTGCAATATTAGAAGACTATTCTGAAGCTGTGGAGCCAGCTGTTTCACCGGTAAGTGACTTTGAGACGCAGCTTCTTAATGACCTCCAGGACAGAGCAGATCGTTTAGGAGAGGAATCTCTGTTAACACAGGAGCGGGCACTTCTTGAAGACAGAAGGCCCGGTGGACGTCTTACTACTGCTTCTCCACCCAGGACTCCTGCAGAAGACAGACCGATAAATTTAAATCTATCAATTGCTCTAGGCGGACAGGAGATTATTGACATCAAACGTGCACTAATTGAAGCCGGTCCTGCGGGAAGCTTTGATCTCAAAAGAGAGAGGGTGGGATGAAGGATATACTTTTAGAGTTTGAGAGAGATCCCTACATTCAGGAGTTATTAGAGGATCTCACGGAAGAGGAGAAGAACAGCCTTTTGACAGAGATGACGTCAATTATTAAAAATTTTAATAAATCTCTTTCAATCATGGAGTCTAAGCTCAAGACTGAGGATGAAATTGTTGATTTTTTTGACAACCTTGGGAAGGCCATAAGTATGAGTGACATGGAAGAAAATGTAGGTGTTGAGGTGCTAGATTGGCCAGAGAAACATTAAGAGATTTTTTAACTTCAATTGGATCGGGAGCAGATTCTGTATCCTATACTGTGAGAGATGATTCTGGCGATGGGAGCATAGGCACAGGAGACGATCTTGGAATTGATCCGAATACTGGAAAAGAACTTGTCAACATGGCTACAGATGAGGGTCTTCTAGGAGACTATTTAAACTTTATACAGGAAAATGAAGACGTTGTATTCAACGTCAGTCCAGGAAATACAAGGGCAGCTACCTCAAATAGAGGTGACAGTCTTCCTCCGCCAGAAAATCAGGGTGCAGAAAGTGTATTTGTTGAATACGCAGGCGGGTCCCAGGCATCAGTTTCATTGAGTCAGTATTCAAATAGTGGAAAATTTGATCAAGATGCTACAAGCCTTAGTGAAATAATTGATAAAACCGGACAGACTGACAGCCATCACCTGCTTCATCAGATCAAGGGTAAGCCAGTTAGTACTGCCGGAGAGCTTCACGTTAAAGATATTAAAAAGTTTACTGGGCCCACTGCAAAACAAGAAAAAAATCTAGTTAATGCATCTGTAAATATTTTAAAGAATCATAATAGGTTTTCTCCAGCTGGTTCGACACTGGGTGACGCATTTGTCGAGAGAGGAAAGCAGGATGATGAGTTTAGCACAGATCCTGCTTTTACAGTTCAAAGAGAATTTGGAAAGTATGATGAAACCTTTATGTCTAGCATTGAGTCACTTAGTGAGATTGGAGAGTCACTGCTTAGAGCTTCTTCTCAAATATTGTCCACCAACATAGATGATGACAGCTTTCCAGAAAAAATATTAACAGGCATTGACCCTGTTAACAAGATAGTTCCGTCTGATATAAGAGCAAAAAATTCTGATGGATTTCCAGAGCTTCTATCTGGTGACTCCACAAGACAGGGCAGGGGAGAATTTTTAATCCTTTCTGAAACAGAGTCATCAAACTCATATGGCTCAATGACGGGCAAGGGAGATGCAGCTTTTGATCCAATTAATAAGAAGTACCTTAGAGTAAGAGCAGCTGCTTCAATAAAGACTATGATACTTGCCATAGAGTCTTTTAAAGATATTGCACTGAATAGCTGTGATAATATTAATTCTAAAATTGACTCTGCAAATACTCCGATGCTTATGGGTGAGCATAAAAGATATATACAGTTTAGAATGTCTGTTGTTATGAACTCTATGTTCACACCCACAGATAGGCCCTATAAGTCTTGTGTCAATGCTGGTGCAAAATTTATGCTCGGTCTTGATAAAAATATATCTGAAATAAAAGATAGAAAGAATGCAAAGGGTCCCGGAACCTCTCGGCTTGTAAAAAATTCTCCAGGATTTGCTCTTGCACTCTCTAGGTCTATTCTTCTATCTGTTGAAAGCTTAAATAAGATCTTAGACTCAGAAGGAAGTAGTGACTATGACAGCGCTGAGAATGCCCGGGCAATCTTGGAGAAGATCAGTAAGACAAGGGTGATAGGAATTCTTAATTCTTTGGCGATTATTGGAGACATTAGGCTAAAAATTAAGAGATCAAGATCTGAAGATTTTGGAATGACTAGGTCATCTAACCCATGGTCTGTTGATGACCTACCAGATGGACCAACAACAAGGATTTCAAAAAGTAGAACCTCTGATGGATTTAATGTGTCTGCTCTTTCTATGAGAACATCTGCAACTCCGTCATCATTCGTTCTACCCAAAGGTGTAATCAGAGCTGTATCAAGAATGGGAATGAGTAGCACAGATACAAATCCAGCAAGACTTCTTGCCTCGCCTTCTGGAAAAAAGATTTTTATGGGTGAGGGAATTAAGGATGGAGGAAGAATACCATCAGAAGTTGTCCACAGAATGGAGGATCTTTTAGATGCTGAGTATGTTCCATTCTATTTTCACGATATTAGAACCAATGAAATAACTTCGTTTCACGCATTTCTAGATAGCCTACAAGACGGATACACAGCAAACTTTACAGAATCTACCGGATACGGAAGAATGGATGCCGTACAGACATATTCAAATACAAAGAGAGATATAAGTTTTACTTTTACTGTTGCTGCAACCTCTCCAGAAGACTTTGATGAGATGTGGCTAAAGATTAACAAGCTTACAACACTTGTTTACCCACAATGGTCTCTAGGTGACGTTCTAAGCTCCGGAGAAAACACGTTTATACAACCATTCAGTCAAGTCCTTGCATCTTCACCGCTAGTTAGAGTTAGAATTGGTGACATAGTTAAGAGCAATTATTCAAAGTTTAATATAGGAAGAATATTTGGTGTCGGATATGAGGCAACAAATATGAAGCTACCAGCCTCTGGCGGTATTCTTGGAGCAATCGGAGATGCAATCAGAAGCGGCCTGTCTATTCTTGACAGTCTTGATGAATTGTTTTTAAAGGCATTTTTAGTTGCATTCGGAAGCCCATTGCAAATTCAAAAAGCATTTGGAACAAACTTTGGATCTAGCCTACCCGGGCCCGCTGCTAGCGCTCTCATTGGATCTGCTACAAAGTTATTAGAAAATGGATTTGCAAATCCATTCCTAAACGTCATTCTTAAAAAATATAGAGATCCAGATAACGAACCTTCAGAGTCTGCAGCATCTTCTGGCAATCTTGCTGCAAGATTGGGAAATGCAATATCTAGCATAGGTGACTCTCTTGACGGATATGCTAAGCCCAATGGTAAAAATCCAAAAAATAGATTCTTTGGTGTCAGAGCATTTGTAAAACCCTCCCAGTCAAAGAGCTACAGGGTTGTTGCAAAAGATGGAGAAGAATACTCCAGCATAAAGAAAATTAGATTTAATAGACCCGTTCTGGGAATAGTCCTGGGAAGAAGATTCATTCAAACTTCAAAGAGCAAGGATAGAGACAATAGAGATAATGATAAGTCAAGATCTGTAACACTTTATAGAATAAAGCTAATAGATTTTAATATACCTAGTGATCTTTTTGGTGCAGAGATAGAAATATCACATTCTGACATTGTTCACGATCCAAAAGACACATTTAGTAGATTTATGATGCCCATATTAAATCCAGGAGCAGCTATTGGAGCATTTGCTCAAAATCTTGCAAATGAAGGCGCGCAAGCACTAGGCCTAGATGTCAGCGGAGTCAACATAGCACTATCAGATGAGCAAAGATTTTTATCAGCTGATAAAAATGCAATTATTAGATCTTTTGAAAGCACACGAGGAAGAGGTCTTGCAGGTGTTATAAAGGGCTTAAAATTTGACTGGCTTACAGAGAATACGCCTTGGGAGATCGACTGGGGATCCAGAGCTCCTCAGGTCTGCAAGGTAACAATTACCTTTGCTCCCATACATGATATTCCTCCAGGTATTGATAATGAAGGATTCAATAGAGCACCGATTTATAATGTTGGAAAGCTTGCACAATCAATGGCGGGAGATGCATATGATGATGGCGGGCAGTCATCTAAAGAAACTTATGAATTTGAGCATAGGAAAAACTTTAAAAATGAGTAACAAAGATGTCAATTGGTAGATATTCAAATCTTCAAGCTTCAAACAGGGGACTTGGATTCCCAACTGTTAAAACTTCAGCAAGAATAAGAGGTGCTGTTCTTGCAGGAGCAATTTCATACACTTCTACAGTTCTCGCAGAAGGGCAAAGACTAGACACAATTGCAGGTCAGAAATACGGCAAGGCAAACCTGTGGTGGATTATTGCAGCAGCTTCTGGAATAGGCTGGGGATTACAGGTTCCAGTTGGAACAATCATACTTATTCCCGATTCGCCGGGCGACGTTCTTGGTTTCCTGTAGGATTAGAAGTTGAGATATCCAGCTACATCATTTTTGGCACTTCAAGAGCTAATGGAATACTTTGCATTTAGAAGCAGAGTAGACAATGTTGCATACAGTAGCGATCATTCAGTAGGCACAGAGTATAGACCAGAAGATCTCGACGGAGACGGTGTAGATGAGATGGTATGCCGTATTGATTTTGGTGGCATAGTGTTTGTCGGAGGAGACCTGTCAACAACACAGCTAATGGAGATATTTCTTGATGTTAGCAGCGGCGGCATGTTTACAAAGGATCTAATTAAATTTTTAAGTAATGCAGCTTCTAATTTAGACCGGACTGTTGTGTCAACATATGTTAGAGTATATCAAGAAAAGCTAAGGGATGAAGATGTTCAGAATTCGATAGGCATGATAATGCCAAATCTTGCTCACTATGCATACGCCGCTGAGCCTAGAGTAATGGAGCAGTCGGGTGGCAGTTTCGATATCGGGGGTGGTCTAGAATTTATTTCACCGACAATGCCCTACGGCAGCTCTGAAGATGCGCAGTTCGTACTAACTGGAAAGAGACCTCTCACATTGAGAGGGACAATCAGAAATGGTGGGGCAGCAGATATCGCCTACCAGGGTGAAGATCCTCAGACACTTGATTCCTGTGCAATCAGCATGTCAGAAATGTGCTTTCCTAGTGACTATGATGTGGACACTCTTAGAGATGCAGATACAGAAGCTGAATATTTAGCAGCAGCTTGCCACAACATCAGGGATGATATGGGCCTGGCTGTTGATATTTCTGGGACAGGGTTATCCCTCAATGCCGAAGACCCTCGAGACAGCTCGACGATGATTATTTCAGGGAGACCGCCGCTGACATCGGGTGACATTTACGGACACAACATCCGCGTTGAGGTCACAGCAGACGATCTCAGGCTAAACGGTTACGCCAGTTCTGCTGGAGGTGGATCACCTCCAACTGGTGGGTCAATAATAGCTGATATTGAGTCTATTCTTACAGAATTCATTACCACAAGAGAAGAGATTGAGACGTTGGTGCGAACGACTACGAATCCAGCTAATATGGGTGAAGGTGAAACAGTGGATGAATTCACCCAAGAAGGCATCGCTAGACTCGAAGGTCATAACTACATAATCGACACATTCTGGGGTGCTAATAAGGATATAATAGTTGCTGGAATATTAAGAGATATTACTTATAAAGTTACATCATTTTATGATGAAATTGCGGCATCATTCAGCATGACTCCGATTTCTCCATCACCTGATCCTGAAGCGTCTGAGTTCAAGGTGAACGGCTGCATAGAAGATCCTAATAAGCTGATCAACCCAGGTCTTTCTGTCTTAATAATGCCTCACCTTATGTTTAACCCATGCATGAGACACTGCGCTCAGGCAGCTCTATTTTCAGCAGGTGTTCCTACTACTGAAATGTCGCTATGCGCACCCTACTTAAACCTAAGTTTCTATAACAATACACCTGCACTTGAGAATGTAAGCTCAGCAGCTGGAGGGGCCAGCGCTTCAACTAGGGGAAATATGATATCATTTCTCGGGACGGGAAATGTGAACATAGGGACAGCTGACTATGAGATTGCAAACTCTGACCACAGCGAATCGACATCAACCAGAGGAACGATTACGGTTCCAACATTTCTTCAAGATGAGCCTGAGAAAGAGACCTCGCTATCCATGCAGACAAGGACAGGAATGGAGATGTTCACAAGCCCTCAGACACTTGTGAATATGGATATAAATAGTGAGCGAAGAGGCTCCAGTCGTGTACTTGACCCCACACAGCCGCTTATGACTCTACAAAGCGTCTCTGTGAGAGAATATGCATCTGGATACGGACTAATTGGATTTAAAAAGGCAACTGTTACCATAACACTGCACGACAGAACAAGGCTTGGAGAGGTATCTCACTTTATAGCACCTTCTGCATTCGGTCGTGTTAATGCATTTCTTGAGTTCGGATGGTCACATCCAAACGGAGACATACTAACAGGATCACCATATGGTGCATTTTTAAACTCTCTTAGAAGTGTTGAAAAGTATAGATTGATAAAGGGCAACTATGACATGGATGCATCAGGACAGGTCAAGATTACCCTTGAGATGGGAACAATGGGAGGCGAGGAGTCAAAGATAACACATGTATCAACGAGCAACAACTGGGTTCACGTCTCACTTATAAATTCAGCAATTAGAGACATTACTTCAGAAATCTTGAGATTGACAACAGATGGCCCAATATCAGAAGAAATAAGAGATGTCCAGCGTCTATCTACAAGAGGTTCTGATTCACAGCAGCTAATTCAAAGAGCCATCTATGATGATCTAAGGGGATTGCTTAACACCATAACAAGCGCATCATCAGTAAGCGAGAATGTGATTCAAGGCGTTCTTTCAAGACTTCTTTACGTTATCGAGTCTACAGTTGAAGGAGAATCTGCCGCTTCATCTTCTTTTCCAGCACACTACACAAACACTGTTGCATCTGAAGTAGGTTTTCAAATTAGAAACCTATGCCCTTCAACATCAACAACAGATGACCCGTTCATAACAAATCTATTTCCGCTAGCAATGTCAGCTGCAGAGGCAGAGACTGAAGCTGGACAGCAGTATGCAGAGATAAGAAATTCGCTCTCATTTGCAACAATGGCATCAGGGGAATCGCTGGAGATGGCCTCGGAAGCGACTGTGATGTCTGGTATAGATGATATTACAGCTGCTATGTGGGAGGCAACACAGGAGTCTGAAGAAGAAGAAGATGAAGACACTGAGCTCACACCTGAAGAACGGCAGGAAATTGCAGATCAGGAATATAATTTTATGAATCCTGAGACGCCTGGTGAGGGTGACTGGGTGTCTCTGGGCAAGGTAATGTCCTGTCTAGTTGCTGCCCCGCTTGCAGCGACAGGTAGATATGACGAGGTCCAGCTTTGCTTTTATAACTTTAATGACAGTGCCGGAGCCTGCCAGGGCAAGCCAATCTCAGTATTCCCAATAAGGTCTACTGTGCTTGCTCAGGAAATTGCTGACGCAGTAGAGACAAATGCAAATCTAACAACAAGTAGGATGGAGGCAATTCTTGGCAGGCATGTCAACAACGGCGGGGCACAGGCTTACGGGTTTAAGGATCTTCACAGGACATCAAGAGATAACAGGCAGGCTAGAATGGAGGCGATGGAGGCTAGAAGGGAGGCCCAGAGACAGGCTGAGGGGGAGGATACAAGAGCTCCTGACTCTCAAGAGCCTATAACACCTGCAGAATTCAATCTTAGTGAAGCACATGTTGAAAGAATGTGTGCCCTGGGCATGTACAGGCCTGAATTTAAGATACCTAGATTAAAAATTATATACGAAGCAGTTCCCGTGATAGTGTATGACGATCCACCATTTCAGACTTCACCGATTGCAGCTATGGGAGGAGGAGGCTTCGTTCGATCAGGAGATCGGATCGAACAAAAACAGTTAGTTGAAGGCAAGGTTGATAGAGGAAAGACGCTTCTAAGAATACATGTAATAGACCAAAATGCACAAGCTCATCCCGGTGAGCAGCTTGTGATAGACACCCTGGAGGCTGGATCTGCAGTATCTTTATTTTCCAATTTTACTGGCGGTACAGACTCTGCAGCTTCAAATATAGCCTCTGCACTTTCAGCTGTAGAGGATGATATCCCTCTAGTAAGGGATCAAATTGTTACCAATGCAAGTACAGCCGGAGATAGTCTAAGAATTCTTGCTGCAAATACCACAAGACAGTCTATTCACAATTATGTAAAGTCAAAAGTTCCAACAATTCAATTTGGAACAGCATTTTCACCATTTAGCAGCGTGACAATTTCAGGAATGTCAAGCGGAGCTATATTCGACGCACTACTTTCAGAGACGTTTAGGGAAAATGACGATCCAAGTGACAATTCACAAAGTAGCCACGGAGCAGACGAGGTGACAGTTGTACCTGTTACAGCAAAAGTCTCAGGCCTTGGAAACCCAATGTTTCACTATGGACAGCAGTTCTATTTAGATCTGAAAACTGGAACTACAGCAGATAACATCTTCACAGTCAGGAGTGTAACACACAACATTAGTGCTGGAAAGTTTACAACAGATATTGACTTCTCACCAGCAGGAACTCAGGGAACAGTTTCATCTGTGAGAACAAATATTATCCAGGCACTAGCGACAATAGATAAGCTTGGTGGGTCTGATAACGGGTCTAGAGACCCAATAAATGAAGCAAGGGCACCACTACTCGAGGAGCTCGGAGATGCTCTGCAGTCTGATGTAGAAGCCTTTGCAAATTCTGTTGGGCGTGTCTCTGATCTTAGGAAAAGTAACAGCTCTGGCCGCAGGACACGACGGAGCGCCCGTCGAGATGTGAGAAGGATGGAGGCAGAAGATAGGAGGCAGCTAAGAATCGACAGGAGAGATATGAGAGAAATGACTGGCGAACTTGATAGACTATATGCTGAATATAGTGAAGTGGAGGAACAGTACTTCCTAGACATAGAGAACCCAGCTCTTCGAGCAGAGCTCGAAAGAATACAAGATGAAATTAATAATGTCAACCCAGAGGTCCCACCGGTGGATACAGGCGGCACGATGTCCGGCGAGAACGACAGCGAACTATGGGATCACGAGGGTCAGGGATCAGGGAGTGGCCTCTGAGCTAGCTAGGTTCTGTTTTAGGGTGGTATTGTTGTACAGATAGCTGTACACAGTCTATGATATTCATAACATGAGCATATGCATTCACAAGAAGCTAATTGGATCAAATCTGCATCTTATCAAAGATGAAGAAGGGTTTAGGTGGGTTAGTGACATACCAGATACCTCATGGCTGTGTGGATTTTCAGAATCACATCCTAAAAGCATAGACACTCTACTGCAAGCCACGGGAAGAAAGATCAGAATCACACCTTCAGAATCTCACACTACAATGTGGAAGCTCTTAAGAGAGAATGGGTCCGACGGAATTCCCTGGCACTTATCACTAGGTCGAGATCGATTCCAGACTCATTTAGAGCAGCTTCTTTACCAAATCCAGAACCTTTTAGATAGTTACAATGATTCCTATTATACAAATGAATTCGTGACAATACGTCAGTTTCTACAAGGTCTAGATCGATGCTCTGTTGATGTCAAATCTGTATCTAACGTCCTGTCAGACTCTACAAAGAGAGACGGATCTTTATCGTCATTTCTTCCTGAGCGAGACGGGTTTCTTTCACGCCCAACGTACAGCCAGGTTGCATCTTGCAGTGGCCGTCTAACAGTTACTAATGGCCCAGCAATCCTCACCCTTAGAAAGGACAGGAGACAGTTTCTTAGATCAACAAGAAAGCATGGATCGATCGTCCAAGTTGACTTTGTCTCACTTGAGCCAAGGGTTGCACTTTCAGTATCTGGTAAAGATAGCCCGAGTGACATTTACGAGCATATTAGAAAAAATGTCCTAGATTCACGTGTCAGCAGAAAGATTGCAAAAATTGCTACAATTGGATCTCTATATGGAATGTCATCAAGAAAGCTTTCTGAGATTGTTGGTATCAGCAAAGCCTCTGAGGCGCGAGATGTTTTAAAAAAGATACGAAGATATTTTAAAATAGAGCACATCGAAAATGAGCTAAATAGATCTCTATCGATAGACGGCTTTATTAAAAGCCACTACGGAAGAGCAATGAATGTTGACGACACGTCAAGGCACGTCTTAGTTAATAGATTCATTCAGTCAACTGCAACTGATGCAGCGCTTCTTGGATTTAAAGCTCTTGTTGAAAAAATTAGAGAAAGCGGGATTAATGCAAATCCCGTGTTTGTAATTCATGATGCACTTGTCTTAGATGTTGAGAAATGTGAAGTCGATCTACTTAAAGAATTTATTAAAGATCCAATTTCTCTTCCTGGTCTGATAGGAGGTTTTCCCATTTCTCTAGAGACTATAAGCTAACTCTGAAATACTTATAGGTGGAGATTGTGGATATGGTAATTTCTGAAGACAGAATTAGAAAGATCATAAATGAAGAAATTAAAGTATATAGATCTGATCTAACAGCTGCACAGTTCGGCTATATAATTCATGCACTTATGTCTAATCCAGGCGATGAAGTATCAAATGACCTATATGAGCCAAAGCAGGGAAAGTTAATACTAAGAAAAGGCCAGTCTCTATCTGATATTTCTGACACCGCAGCTTATTATCTCTATAAATATCACAATATAGATCTAGATCCTGATGCATATGGCCGAAAGTCAAAGCCCAAGCAAGGGACCGAGCGTCAGCAAAGTGTTCAGCAAGAACCCCGCAGTACAGGGCCGTCTGAGGTTAGCTCTGTAGCAAGCTCACTTCTTGGATATGTCAGAAGCGGATCAGAGCCTCTTAGAAATGATATTAAAAATATTGTAGCAGACATAAAAAGAGATGAAATTGCAGTATATTTGAACGATCCAAAAAATAGAATTGCAACTGATCAAGAGATAGCTTGTGCACTAAGATACCTACTTGATCAAAAAGTTCAAGCATCTGGAAAGTTTATTATCAATCCTTGCGGATTTGGACAAGAACAAAGTGAAACGTTAATCGTTATTGTTAAGCTTTAGTGTACAGTTAAGTTCTTAATGTTACAATTTATAAGAGGTAACTATGGAACTATCATTAGATCAAATTGAAAATAACTGGAGCGTGTTTGAAAAACTTTGCGGAAGGCTCTGCGATCAAAATTTAGATCGGATGGTAGAGAGCTTAGGGGAGAGACTTTCTATATCACCCGCCAGCTCAAGAATCGATCAGTATAATGCATATCCAGGAGGTTTAGTTCAACATACACTTGACGTAACATCTACTGCGAGAACAGTTAATGATTCTCACGATCTTGGGCTACCTGTAGGCTCAATATTAAAAGTATGTCTCTTTCATGATCTGGGTAAGGTTGGTGATCTTGAGAATGACTATTTTGTCTCACAGGACTCAGACTGGCACAGGGATAAGCTTGGCCAGATGTTTAAGTTTAATGAAAAGATATCGAAGATGTCTATTTCGCATAGATCACTTTTCCTTCTTCAAAGCTTTAATGTCTCACTTACCAAAGCTGAGTGGCTAGCTATACAGCTATCTTCTGGATTTCACTTTGAGGAAAATAGATTTTATGTTGGGCATGAGCCCACACTTGCTCTAGCACTGCAGCAGGCAAAATCTATGACAATACACAGATTCAAATTAAGCAATAGCTAGTTGTTGTGAATATTTATCTATGTGAAAGGAAACGGCGAAAGTAAGACAGGTCTAGGATCTGGTAGAGGCGTTATGGTCCCAATGGGACCTTCGTCTACAACTGACGGATCTCAATATCTTGGAAGGCCTAGAAGATATAGATACGCAGGGTCATCCGGACAGCCTTCAATGAGTGCTGATAGTGGATTTTCTTCTGTTGATGGTCTTGCAAGAGTCAACAAAGGCCATGAAGACGATATATTTTCTGAGCCTATGTTTCCAGAGCAGGTTGAAGAAGAAATGGATGAAGATGATTACTTCTTACAGACTAGAAAGCTTCCAATATACTCTTTAGGGTCTAGACCCAGATATGGCAAGAGAAAGCTTAATCCGCTCAAAGAGGGTTTTCTTCCTGGGTTTGTAGAGGATTTTGCGAAAAGTCTTGGGCTTTCTGTTCCGGGTGTTGATGTTCTAATTGGTAAGATGCTTCTAGATAGAGAAGCAGAGTCTGGAAACTTTGCAATTGAAGAGATGTGCAGACTCATAGGCATTGAATCTGGGACAGTTTCGACAGCTATGATTGATGATGATGACGGGCCTATGATAGAAGTCATTCAGTATATTTGCAATCTTGATCCCAAAGACAGACTCGAAGCGAGGACACAATTTAGAGAATTTCTGGAATCACTTAAGGATGCAATAGTAACCCTTGTTCAGGCATATGATTCAGTGTTTACACTTCTGGCAGGACAACTAGGTCCGCAAGCTGCAACTCCCGAAGAGGTTGTGACTGTTCCGGCAGTAAACTTTATTTCAGGTATTTCGGGATTCTTTGTTAGAGCAATGCCAATAGAGAGGCTTGTGTTCAATCTATCTTCAAAGCTGGCACAAATGTTTACCGGTGTTATGGAGATATCATCACATATTGAGTCTGTTTCTCCAAGGTATGGTGAGGCAATGGGCAAGCTTGAAAGCGGGTTCGGTCCAGTATTTTCAGCAATTAGACAGAGGCCTGCACTCTCTCTGTCAAGGCTTGGGTCTCTCTACGCAGCTTTAGACGGTGACACATCTTTGTGCGTAGTGTCATCTCTACCCATCTCAGATGAAGCAGCCCTAGAGGTAGAAGAAGATGACTCAGAATTGCCTCCTGAGTCTGCAGGCGTTTCAGCTTTGCCCGGTGCAGGAGTTGAGACACTTTCTGACTATGAGCCTGAGCACACACATGGTGAACATGACTTAGAAATTATATCAGGAGAAACAGACTCAGATGTAGAAGATGATTATTTTCCAGAGGCTCAGCACTGTGCATGCCCAATATCTGAGGCGAGGTTTAGGCTTTTAGAGAATAGATATAATAGAATCGCGAGGAATTTAGAAATGTCAGAATCAACCCTTAGGGAATTTGTTAGAGAGATGATCTGGGAGGCAAAGAAAGATGAGAAAGATTCTCAAGATATGCCGAGCAGGCACGGAGCAACAGGCTATCTGCCTTCAAGTGTTCTCCCATATGGACAGGACTATATTACAGATGAAGAGCAGGAAGAGAGAGAGGATATCGCTGACGAGTACGCAGTGTCATATAAAGGAGACCTTGGGTACGGGGCACATAGTGCCAGGCCAAGAAGAGAAACACTTTCAGAAATTGCACTAAGAAGGATTATTAGAGAAGAGGCAAAAAAGCTTCTCTCTAATGATAAAGATCCAAAAAAAAAAGATGAAGAAGACAAGGATGAGGCAAGCGTAGTCTCGGGCGGAGGAGGTGGACCTGTAACCCCTCTTGGGACAGGGCCAGATGGCGGAAAAGGACACGACCACGAAGCCAGAGAAAGATCCATTTATGCAAATGAGCGAGGATTTGGCGGAGGAAAAAGATCATCAACATGGATGACATATCCCGTAAAGGGATACTAAATTATTGAACAACTAAAGTACAGGCTGTATCTTTAAATTGTAGTCATTATAGACTACATAATAATATTGCCAATTTACCAGTTTAAAAATTTAGGAGGTTAACATGGCATTTGACAGAGAGGCCTTGCAGCGAAGGCTTGACGCACTAAGCGGAAACCGAAGAAAGAAGTCAGCCACTTGGCGACCTACAGAGGGAGAGGATTCTACTATTAGACTTCTCTCTTTTCCAGATAATGATGGTCAGCCCTTTAAGGAGCTTTATTTCTATTATAATATTGGAAATAATCCAGGCCTATTGGCACCATATCAGTTTGGAGATCCTGATCCAATCCAGGATTTGATCACCAAGCTTAGAGGTGATGATGCTCGTGAGTCTTATGAGCTTGCCAAAAAGCTTTATCCAAAGATGAGAATATATGCTCCTATCATTGTTCGGGGAGAGGAAGACAAGGGTGTTCAGATCTGGGGATTTGGAAAGATGGTATATCAGTCTCTTCTTAACATTATGCTTGACGAGGACTACGGTGATATTACTGACCCTCTAGAGGGGCGTGATGTGAAGGTTACTTGCACCAGAGAAGCTGGAAGAAAGTGGGCCACCACCACTGTTAGACCTAGAGGAAAGGAGACGCCCCTTTCTACCAATAAGTCTCAAGCATCCACGTGGATGTCAGACATTCCAGATCCAACTGCGATGTATGAGTGCAAGTCCCATGATGAGCTCACAAAGATTATTAACGACTGGCTAAACTCAGATGCTGAAGATGATTCTATGGGAACTACAATGGGAGGATCTTCCTCAACTACTAGTAAGGCAACAGAGGCCACAAGCGGTCCTGGGTACAAGTCCCTTGATGATGCATTTGCAGATTTGATGGAATAGACAACATTGAGAGAGGGGGTAACCCCTCTCTCTTTAACCGCCGGAGTGTATAGTTTGGCAAAAAAAAATGATTTCACTAGTGAGCTAATTAAGTCACTTAATAAAGAGCATGGAAGCCGTGTAGCATATAACTTAAGTCAAGATGAATCTCCTACTCATGTGAATAGATGGATTAGTACTGGCTCAAAGCTTCTTGACTATATCTGCTCAAACAGAAGGGACGGAGGCCTTCCAGAAGGAAGAATTGTAGAGATATTCGGCCCACCTTCTATTGGAAAATCTCACATTGCAACACAAATTGCAAGAACCACTCAGCAAATGGGTGGGATTGTAGTCTACATCGATACTGAGAATGCAACTTCTGTAGAGAACTTAAAGATGCTTGGAGTCGACGTTGCTAAGAGATTTGTATACGTTGACACTCACTGCACAGAAGAAGTTCTTTCAATTGCTGAGGCAACAATAATGAAAGCAAAGGCGATGGATAAAGACCTTCCCGTTACGATTGTCTGGGATTCTGTTGCTGCATCTTCTCCCAAAGCAGAGCTTCTTGGAGACTATGACAAAGAGTCAATAGGTTTGCAAGCACGTGCGATTTCAAAGGGAATGAGAAAGATAACTGGGGTCATTGCTAATCAGAATGTGCTATTTGTAATTCTTAATCAGATTCGAACTAAGATTGGTGTGATGTACGGGGATCCTGATACAACACCTGGTGGAAAGGCTATTCCCTTTCATGCTTCAACTAGAATTAAACTAGGTGCCGGACAGCAAATCAAAGAAGGCGAAGATGTTATAGGCATTCATGTCTCTGCTAAGACAATTAAGAACAAGGTTGCACCTCCGTTTAGGAAGATTGATTTTGAAATTCACTTTGGTGTTGGAATCAAGGAGCATGAGCAGATGTTTGACCTGCTCAGAAAGAATGGGCCAGCAGTGCTTGAAGGAAAGGAAGTTTCGGTTTCTGGAACCGGTTCCTGGAAGTGCTTCACTGTGACCGATGCCAAGACAGGTGAGGTTATGATTGAAAAGAAGTTTCACAAACCAAAGTTTGATGAGATAATGAAGAATCCAGAATATTCAAAGTATATTAATAACCTGCTAGAGGTTGCAATGGTTAAGAAATTTAATGAAGATCCTGATATTGATATTGAATCATATGAGGAAGTAAGATCAATCGCTCTTGAGATTGAGTGAGACTTAGTTGAGTAAAATAAGGCCCGTAGTTTTAGTTGATGCATTTAATCTTTTCATGCGCCACTATATAGCTCACCCAGCAATGAGTGATCAGGGCAATCACGTAGGTGGAATAGTTGGATTTTTAAACGCCTTAAAGAAGACATGTCTCGAAATGTCACCCTCAGATGTTGTTGTAGTATGGGAGGGTGGAGGATCTAAGAAGAGAAGAGATATTCTTCCCACTTATAAGATGAGTAGAAGACCTCAAAAGCTAAATCGATTCTATGAGGATGAAGATATCCCTAATACAATTGAGAATAGAAATGATCAAATTACTTTTTTAATAAGCTCATTAAAAAATCTACCTGTAATTCAACTGTATGTCGACAGCTGTGAGGCAGACGATGTTATAGGATATCTTTCTAGATATAAATTTAGAGATGATAAAAAGGTTATTATCTCTTCTGATAGAGACTACTATCAATTACTGGACACCAGGACTGTCATTTACTCCCCCACATGGAAGAAATTTGTTAATAAGAATGAAGTATTAAAAAAGTTTGCAATAAGCCCAAATAATTTCTGTCTTGCAAAGTCTATATGTGGTGATCCTTCTGACAATATAAAGGGTGTAAAGGGTGCGGGATTTAAGACTGTATCAAAAAGATTTCCTGCGCTATCTACAGATGATGACTGCACTATATTAGACATAATATCTCATGCCAGAGAAAGAGCTCAAGAGAAGAGATCACCAAAGATTTTTCAAGAAATAGCAGCTAGTGAGAACCTAATTAGAACAAACTGGAAGCTAACATATCTAGATACTTCAAACCTATCTCCACAACAAATTAAAAAGATTGAAAGTTCAATTGATACTTTTAGTCCCGCACCAAATAAAATATCACTAATCAGGATGATGATAAAGAATGGAATTCAAAATCTTGATGTCGATCACCTTTTTCTATCAATGAGGAACATTGGAAAACGTAGTAATGATAAATGAGTTTGCTCCTGAAGGCACTCCACATTTTAAGCAATATGGTAAATCCTTCCAGGAGAAAATCTTTCAGTGCTTAATCACTGACAAGAACTGGTCCACACAAATGTCTGAGGTTATGACTCCGACATACTTTGATTTAAAGTACCTGAGATATCTCTCAGATAAGTACTTTTCTTATTATCTCAAGTACAAGGACTTCCCTACACTTCCGCTCTTAATCACGATAGTTCGTGACGACCTAAGGGAGGGAAAGGATATAATCCTTAGAGATCAAATAGTTGAATTCTTGCATAGAATTAGAATGAACCCAGATGTGGGGGATCTTAAGTTTGTCAAGG
>Ga0209756_1000512_pt1 | contig 38144 bp, 39 predicted proteins | sample ETNvirenome_6_85_FD_184071 | JGI IMG/M metagenome (GOLD analysis project Ga0209756, IMG submission 184071) | Marine viral communities from the Pacific Ocean - ETNP_6_85 (SPAdes) (version 3) | ecosystem: Environmental > Aquatic > Marine > Oceanic | place: Pacific Ocean | collected 2013-06-19 | reverse complement strand
TCTCCCACAGTTCTTCACCGGGAAGAACACCATCGGGTCTGTATATTTTTGCTCCCCAGATAGCGCTTACAAGTTCTTTAATACGTCCGGCTACCAACATCTCGTTGGCGTCCTTCAGGGGCAGTGAGGCAATCTTTGCTTTTCCGGGGGAAAGCAACATGGCGCAGTCCCGCGCCGCTTTCTGTCCGGGCTCATCCTGATCAAAAAGAAAGATGACACTATCGAATTTCTCAAGCCATTCGATAGATTGTCTTATTGCTTTCACCGCCCCTGCGGCGCCACTGGGGAGAGAGGCTGTGGGATACTTATTATTAAAGGCTCCTTGACTGACGCTCAAAGCATCAATCTCGCCTTCTGTAATAACAAGCATCTTCCCACCATCACGCCACATATCCTCACCCCAGAGCCTAAGTCCTCTCGTCTCTCCTAGGATAGAGAAGTCTTTAGTACGGGTTCGTATCTTTTGAGCGACCAACTCGCCCTTAATATTTTTATAGTTAGCAACCTGAACCGGCTCGCCATTAAAGCGTCCGATGCCATAGCCCCACTTTCTACACGTCTCTTCTGTTATACCCCGCCGCACAAGCGGCTGATATTCGATAGATAATAGTCCCAAACCTTGTCTCCTTGTTTCTTGAGCCCCCGCTTCGCCGTCGCCGTGCTCATAATATTGACACCCAAAGCAGTACCCATGCCCGTCTGCATAACGACCTAGGTTATCCTTGGACCCACATGACGGACATGGCTCGTGATATAAAAAATCAGCCGAGGGTATATCTTGCATATTGCTTGCCCGTTATATCTGATCTGTATTCAGTAGAGACCGCAATACCAAGATCTCGTAGTTCATATATTCTCGCAGCAAGGCGGAAGATTCGGTATAGTGACAAAGCCTCTAGGGCAGAGATAGAACCCCGTTCCTTCATATGTGCCAGAACCAAATCCTTCTGTGTGGGTAGGTTGGATGTTTTCTTGAATAGGTCTAATTGTTTCATCGTTTCTTTCTTTGACCCAGAGGTCGATAGAGCCTGTGTCTGTTGCAAAGCATTTGTATCCACAGACTTCCTCGATATGGATATCGTCCTCCCAGACAAAACCCGTACAGCAATCGAGGATTAATTTTAAGTAGTTGTCGATATCGCCACGCGGGATATCTAACTTGGATGTTTTAGGTTTTTTAACCTGTATAAATACCCACACCTGAAGCCTTCCGGAGAGGAGGTTCTTAGGGAGATTACCCTGCTCCCTCATATTCTCAAGCAGGGCTAGCGCCTCTTCACGGAAGGCTTGGTGCCGCTTCCCATAGAATGCTCCCCAACGGGTTACACGAGGGCGAGAAGCGGGCACGGGGTTTAGGTTAAGGCGTAGGTGAAGCATTAAAAATCGTAATTATCAGTTGAGACTTCAGGTGCTTCGCGAATGAGTTCGTGTGCGTTTTTTAAGTTGGCTACGTTTTCTAAGGTGGCAGAGGCGGATTCAAAGCCCTCTTCCTCACCAAAACCTAGACTCTCTGCGGAACGTCCTCCCCACTCTTTCAACTCAACAACCTGAACACCCTTAAGGCGTAAAGAGATGCCGACTCCGAGGGCAGGGACAAACCAACATGATGGCTCAAAGGCAACCTTCATCTTGCTACCACCGCCAATGTTTTCGGCTAGTGGTTGACATTTAGAATCGAAAAGAACAGGGCGCATTTCGACACCCGTTTTTGTCTTTGCTTTCATTTTGAATTTGAAGATGTAATTGCCCGTAGGTTCCCCGCTATCTTTATCAACCTCTTCTGACCAAGGCTTATCCGATTGTTTTAGTGCGGCTTTCTTTTTGTCTTGGCAGAATTTTTTATATTCTGTGTCATACATTTTTTCTAACGCGGCAATTAAAGGTTCAGCATCTTCTGGTGATAGACTGAGTGAAGTCGCATAAATACCGTTGTCATCAAACTTGGTATCAGGCGAGTTAAGGTGGGGGAACACTGCGGTTCCCAGTGGTGTAGTGTGTGGCATAGGGGTCTCCATTTTGATGCCTCAGTGGATTAGATTAGGAAAAGAAATACAAACTATCCCTAACACAGTTAATATCTAGATCGCCGCGTTCTGGTGGCTCCGGTAGTATAATGTCATTCGGCAAGTATGTGTGAAGTTCTTTATAAAATTTTGCCAATAAATCTACTTCAAAAACTTTGACGACATTATTCAATAGGCAATCACGCATCGTAGGTATATGAGTAGCAGTGGTTTGATACTCATCATGTATCAGATTAAAAACTTCAATATTCAAAAAGAACATATCCAAAGACGTTAATTGCCCTATCGACCCATCGAGACTGTGGATGAAATTAGGAGCGATAGCGTTCCTTGCTTTACGCCTGTCTAACGTACCAGTACCCACCCGTATCCGATGTTGTCTAATGACATCGCCGATGATTGTGCGGATACTGTGGCGCTGCCACGTTTCATAGGCTTGCTTAACCCAGAACCCTGTAGGAGTAGACCACCGGATTGGTAGCCCTTGCTCTATCATTATGTCACTACAGTCTTGGAACCAAGACATTGCTTTACGGGCTTCCCCTACAACTTCGCCAATGGCTTCCCATATCTTCTCACTAATGAAGGCGCACGGAGCATATAATTCTTCCCACCCAAAAGGATTAACAACCTTGCGTTTCTTAATTTCGTCTTTGAACCACTCGATGACATAATTCTGCACGGCATACAGGGTTCCTGAGTACGGGACAACCATACAAGGTCGTTTAGAAAGGGTTCTGTCGAACCCAAACTTCAACCATATTTTAGCATAAGGGTGGTCACTTGCTTCCAATAGCCGCTTGGTCTTATCGGATACGTCCCCATATATATCTGCCGGTTTATCACAAGGCATCACGTTAGTAGCCGCCGCTCCCACTGGATCAAGCATAAGGAGGGAATAGAGTTGCAGCCCATTAGATGCCCCATCAATCCCACAAGGAAGTTTGGTCGTAAAACCTTTCCCTTCCTTTAGGTATCGCGCCCACTCGTCACAAAAAGATAAGAAGCCCCAGGGTTTGTCGGCTTTACCCCACAGGTTCGTTGTGCCTCTGGGGTCTTCAGCCACCGCCTTAATGATATCTTCATTCTCGTAGGTCCATGCAACCCTGTCTTCTAGGCTGCACTTATCTTCCCCAAAGGCTTTCGCCCCCTGAGCCGCTAGACAAAATTCGTGTTCTTCTGTTTCCATTACAGTACCTCTACCGAACCTCAAGAGGTTACGAGATACGTCAGGTCCCTGTGGCGTCATAGGTGCGGGTTTGGGATACATACGCGAGCGGAAGCACATATACCAACTGAACCACAGTTTGTGGTCCCGAAACTTATCAGCCGTCCACAGGACCTTAGACACCTGAAGCCTACGACTTGCGTTGGCTTCGTTTGCAAACCGCACCCCCGCAGCAAGTTTACGCCACTTCCGTCTGGCTTCTTTATTCGTATCTATGTCGGCGGGTTTTGAGGGGATAGGGTCGCCATCAGCAGTAGGAAGGTCTCCCACTTCGATGTCATTCTCCCAACAATACTTCATTGTATCAAAAGTAAATGTATTAATATCCCACTGAGTATTTTGTAGATGGTTGATAGCACCGATGGGCTCTGGAATACCCATAGCATTGAGGTCGTCTAGGTGGGCGCGGTCTTGGGTTTTAATTAAGGGGCGCTGTGCAACATGCTCCGTTTTATATCCGCCAACGTACACACCGTCCCAAGGAACCGGTGCTTCAATCATTGGGAGGTATAGCGGAGATAAATCCTCGGCATAGTTGTGGGCATTCTTAATCCACTGCACCAATTCGTCAGTCGGATGAACATAGGTCTCCCTTTTGCCTAGCATCCCCGTCCGTGTAGTTATGTCAATGATACCGGTGGCGACACGCATAAGTTCTAGGAGAACCATACCAACCTTCACCTTGATCGAAGGAGACCACTTATCGAATTGTAGGTCTACGTATACTTCAGAGTTTCTTATGTATCTACGCTTGGTCTCATAGCCAGATATCTTCTTGATTTGTCCTTCGGTGTGACGCCAGAGGTCGGGGTACTTATCACGGTACTCCCGCCACCTCACCTCGTCCTCTAGCATACGGGCGACAGTGGATGCCGTCTTAGTTATTTTTCTATGTACCGAGATAGAATCAATGACAGTTCTCGCGGTAATTGCAGCAACCAACAGTGGTGACAGCATATCAATGTAGGGGAAGGCGCTGCTTCGTTGAGCCGCCGGTTTCTGAGAGACTTGACGCTTCCAGTTCTTTATCTCGTCAGCAAGGAGCCCCACCGATTCTGTCAGTAATCTTCTGCCCAAAGGGCTATTAGTTTCTAGTTCCCGTTCCTTGGTTCTCTCGACAGTCTTCCAATAGCGACTGATGCCGAGGTCCCGCATCTCTTGCTCTAAATCCTGCTGTCTCATTAACCGTCCTTAGCCACAGAGTTTCGCCACTATACCGAATCGAGAACATCCCTTGCCACAGTGGATCGTAGGGAGACCAAGGAAAGGAATACAAAAATACCTTGATCTCCCAAACAGAAACGGTGATCCATGTAGGGGTGGATTGGATTGTAACAGATTTTAAGTAGTATGCAAGTGGTGCGGGCGAGGAGACTCGAACTCCTACTGCCTTGAAGGCAAACGGGTTTTAAGCCCGTTGCGTCTACCACTTCCGCCACGCCCGCATTAGTACGCCACCGAGTCACGCCACAATTTCCGTAGGTTCTAATACGTCTATTGCAGACTTCAGATTGTGAGGTGCAAGGTGAGCATACTTCAACGTCACGTCAATAGTTTTATGTCCGGCAAGTTCCTTAACACTGAGGATAGGAACACCACGCTGTACGAGCCGAGAGACAAAAGTGTGCCGAAGCGCGTGGGGCACCGCCTGTTTATCATCGTCCCACTGCATATGTAATCTGATTCTATTCCACCACTGTCTTATGTGGCTCTTGGTTGCCCAATCAAAGGGACCACGGTTGCCATAAGCATTTCTCACAGCATCTTGAGCCCCCTTGGTCAAGGGAACCCCTCTCGGCTTGTCACCCTTGGTATCCGTAAGCACCGCTACGTTGTCCTGTATGTCCTCCCAACGGAGAGACAAGGTTTCACTGACCCGCAGACCTGTATCGGCTTGGAAGCGTAGCCAGAGCCCGAAGCGGGCATTCCCTTGAGAGATGCAGAATTGAATCATTCTCTCTAGTTCATCGTCAGAATACCACCGCACCCTGTTGAGGGCTTCCCGTAATCTCTTGATCCGAGGTTTCTTATCGATAACCCCTAAGTGTATGGCTGTCGTAAGACATTTAGAAAGTGATGCAAGTTTACGGTTGATTGTGCCGTTACCGTTACCCTGTTGTTTGAGAGATTGTATGAGATTGTCGATGGATACATTGTTGATATGACGTACATCGGTGTCCATGCCCATTATGTCACCGACAAGTTCGGCGTTGCGAACCAAGTGTTCACTGCTCTTCTTATCTGCCCACTCATGCACAGCCGTGTAGGCGATAATGTCACCTAAGGTCTTAGGAGTGTCCGAAGATATGTATTGGCGTTCTCTAGCGGGCTCCTTGCCCTGAAGAACATCAGCCCTTGCTTGGGCTTCCCACTGCTCCGCTTCTTGATACACATCAAACTGTCTACGCCACCTTCGACCCCTGTGGTGAACCGTGGCTTGCCATCCCTTGTCTCTTGCTTTGATTGTCATACCTAAACTCCTACATTAATGCTTGCAAAGTCTCTTTAAGTCTTCGACCAGATGGCGTTAGTGACACCAGTTTTCTTCGTCTATCCATCAAGTCTTCTTTACATTGTAGCAACTTAAGACCAAGGCGTTTGTGGCGGCTCCAAGCACCTAGAGAGGCAACATTTCTGGAGACGCTCGATTGAGCAAGCCCCACCCGCGTGGCTAAGTCGCCCATGTGGATAGGTTCGGGGTCGCGTTCAGCAACCACTAGGAAAGTCACCATCGTCTGCGCTTGCATCTCAGCGTCTAGGTTCCTGAAGGTTTCTAGACAGGCTTTTAAGTTTCTCATAAGGCGTTACCACCAAGTTGAGTCTCCACCATCGGACTATGTACTCCCCATCATCCCGCCAGAGAGACAAATGGACGGGTGGATAGGAAAAGTCAAGCCAAAAATTAAACAAGTAACACTTAAGCAACATCAAGCCCTCCTTTTTTCTTTGTAAGTATTCTTATTATATTGTGTCGGAGAGGCAAGCCGGAGAGACAAAATGTCGCAGGGGAGCCGGAGGGACAAAGACGTAAAAAACCCGCCACGTTCCTTGATTGTTGCCTCAGGTTCTCTGAGGTTTCCAAAGTTTACGTGGCGGGCGGAGTACGCTTGTTATGTGTCGGGATGCTCGTCATCATCCCACAGTCCCTCGTAGCGCCCTTGGTCACGTTGTATCTCAAGACAGCCACAGCATGAGCCGTCACCTTCAAGTACGTGGCACAGTGTGCATATGTGAGCCTTGATAGCCTCTTCGGGTGTCTTGGCTGTAATGACCTCAAAGTCATCATCGTTCTCTGAATCCATGACCCGACAGTCGAAGTGTTCGCCACGCCAATCTGCGGTTATTATCACATACCTATCGTTCTCTAGTGGGTTGATTACACAGCCAGTAAAGTTGAGCCTATCTACTAGGTCTTGGTCAAAATCTTGTTCCATTGTTTTATCCTCCTTGGATTTCATAGTGTTCCGTTTCCTCATTTAGTACATACTCACAGCCGTCATCGTCATAGAACGTACTGTCGCTGTCCTCATCACTGACATCCCAATCCGTCCAATAGATTTCGTCAGTGCCTCCCTCGTTGTGCCATCGACCCCCAACATTGGTATCCTTCTGGTACTCGTCCCAAGTATCCTTATCCTTACTGACGAAGCATTCCTCCGAGCAGTAGTAATCCTCGCCTGATACTGCAAATCCCTCACTCATACCACGCCCACAGTTTGTGCATTTTCTTGCGTGTAATTCCTCTGATGTACAGCCGTCATCGTCTGGGTCTTGGATACTTTCTAGTGTTGAGTCCAGCGACTTGTTAATCTGCGCCTTCAGTAGGTCTGCTCGTTCAAGAGCCTCAACGTATCGCTTGGCTTGGTCTTCTGTGTGGAAGCCAGTGATGACCTCGTACCATGTTTCACGCTGATGGCTATACATCATGCCAAGTAACTGAAATGGAAATACGTAGTATTCAGGGTTGGGTCTATCGCCATCATCTATGAAGGCAGGGTCATCGACCACCTCGTAACCATTTAAGTTGTCGAAGGTGTCCTCATCGTATTTAACTATCTCGTATGATTCATATTCTTGTTCCATTATTGTACTCCTTATGTAAAAATGGTTTCTATTACTTAATACATGATAACAATTCTTCGGCTGTTGTGTGGCTGTACTTTATTTTTTTTAGAGAGGCAAGAGAGACAAGCCGGAGGGGCAAGCCGGAACACCATCACCGGCTCCATTAAAAAAGCCCGCTTTTTTACGGCGGGCGATTTTAGAGTATCGGCTAGCGGCTATCGATGCGCCGGATAAACCACGTCAACGCCGCCGTTGGCACACGCAGTACACGCGCCGCATTTGGCACGTTTGGAGCCGGTACGCTTCACTGTGGCGGCTATCGCGGGGCATATGATACACCGGCGCCCCACAAAGGCGCGGCGGCTCTTAGTAGCCATCTTGGCAAGGCGCAGCCGTTCAAGCGGCTTATCAGTCATCGAGCCCACAACGCAGGATACGGCGCCCGCCTTACTATGAAATTCCTGCACCGGTACCGATTCTCGAACGGTAACGGCGAGCCCATCGAGCCCGCGCCGGTATTCGCTTGCTTGCTCGCTGCTAAATACTGGCAAGTGTACCGGCGTACCGGCATCGGCTAGCCGCGCAGTGAATCGGCGGAATACCGGCGTACACTTTGACGGTACGCTTCCGAACGTCGAGAATCGAAACCACGGTAGCCGCCATCCGCGCCGGTCTAACTCACCGGCGGCGCCCCTTAGCACCGTATCGCCATCGGCTACTTCTGCGCGGTCCAGTTTGGCGGCAAGTTGTGACCGGTCTGGTCTATTCTCACAATTCGCCGCGTAGCATCGGGCGCCGATAGCCGCCGCGTATGGGCTCGATGATGCGGGATGGTATGGGCACTGTTTGGGGCAATTCCTGCCACCACTGCGCCCGAATGATAGCGAGCGGGCGCCATCGAGCGCCTTTGAGAATTTGCCTAGAATCGGGCGCGTACCGTTGACGGTTAGCGTTTGTAAATTAGATCCATTTTTATTAGATTCTTGCAGGTTTTTACTGTGTAGAATCATGAGCCGCCATTCCTACGCCGCTCGCCATCACGCCGCGCCCGCGCTCTGTCTTTGTCGCGTTCTGCATTGATACGGCGGCGGCGCTCGATATCAGGGTCATCAAATGAGCATAGCGCCGCCACGATAAGGGTGATGGCAAACAGCCCGCCAATAGTGAGAATAATAGGTTCAAACATAATCTTGTATTCCTTGTACAAAGAGAGAAAAGAATCGGCGCCACGTTGGAGCCATAAAAAAACCACGGCGCCCGCTAAGGCGCCACGGTCGAAGAGGGAGGTTTATAGGGAACCGGCTAGTTCTAGCGCGGTTTGTTTCAGTTGCGCCGCCGCGCCAACGTGGATACTTTCAGCGCCACGGTTTGAGTCGTGGTCGATGTAGTGTGAGTATGCATTGAATGCATGCCACTTGGAGCCGCGTATATCGTCCGGCATGTGCGTACTTGGCAATCCTTCAGTCTGGCGCCGCGCTTCAATTTCAGCAATACCGTCATTGCATTTATTGAAGATACCGCCATTGTTTGGGTTGAATCCCTTTTGATAATTCCCCGCCATTGTTTCAATGTGGGCTTCAAGCCGCGCTTCTGCACGTTCTCGCTTGGCTACGTCTTCGAGCGGCATGTCTGTAGTCACTGGCGTACTTAACAGCGTACGTGTTGCCGATGGCATACCTTGCACGTATGACCGGCGAAAGTATTCTGCAAGCCACTCTGCATTAACCGATTGACCGGCGAGTAAATTAGCAGTCTCTTCAAAGGTTTCATGCCAATTAAGTATACCGGCGAGCGCGGCGCGGGCGCGTTCGATACCTATGGTGAACGTATCGCCAGTGTGGCGTATGCTTATGGCGTTACTTTTATCTAGGGCGGTGAATTGGTTAGAGCAAAATACACGTTCATTCGTGGGAACCATACGGAATGAGCCGCCGCCGTCATGGCTTGTGTAGAATACGCAGGATTGTGCTACAGGGTCGCAACCGGCAATTTTCACCGTATCTAAATCAGCACTTAACCAGACCGCCTTACCTCCACGATAAGAGCCGCCCGCGTTGATGCGTTTATTATCTTCGTGCAGTATGCTGCTAATAGAATCGGCGAATTGCTGATTATTAAATGGCGTGTACTTATCCGAAACGATGCCGAGCGGCTTGCCGGTATCTTTTCGGTACATGACGCGATGTGGTAAGTCTTCGATTGTAGCCGGCGGCGCCGACATTGTATTAAAGTCGAAACGGTTTGATGGCGGCGGCGCGTTCCATTGTACCGGCTTGGAGCCGATGCCCCAGTTGATGCCATAATGTTTGAGCGCTGTGTGTGGTGATAATAATTCTTTGACGTTATTCATTGTGTGTATTCCTTCCATTAGTATTATTTAGTTCAGTATATGCCGCGCATATTTCATCAATTTGCTGCCCCATCGCCTGTGCCTGTTCCATCATTTCTTGTTCACTACCTTCGGTGCAGTTGAGACATATTCTGGCGAATATCATCAAACCTTGCTCCCATGACATACTCAAATCTAGGGTCTTTGTTTCGTTCATTTCTTGTTCTTGCATTGCTGTATTCCTTTGTACTTCAATGGCTGCGATTGTATCCGGTAGCGGCTACGTTGCCGCCGTGGATATATTGAATGGTAGCATAATATCGGCGCGGCGGGCGGCGGCGCTGTAGTTTATTATTGAACACCATGACACCATGCAGTCAGGTCGCGTAAAACACCGCCAAACAAAGAGACACTTAAAAAGATATCTATGATGTTTGGCGGCGAGTATATTGATAGCATCGGACTAGCAGTCCGGCGTAATGTGGGGCGGTTGCTGTTGTAGTGAGGATTAATGGCGGCGCCGTGGCGCGGCGTGTGGCAAGGGTACCCCCACGGGGACAAGCGACAACGCAAACCTTATCGAAAGGGGCTCAGATTTTTGTGCCAAATATATTCAGGCATAGGCAGTTATGAATGGGAGGAGTTGATCACCAAGTATGATGGTGAGTCGAGACCAGAAGAGCATTCTCAATACTCCAAAGTCCTTCGGTTCTTGATGGCAGTCAAGGGTATACAGTTGACATCCCCAAGTTCCCCACCGTCACCCCAGGACCCTGCGATAACCACAGACCCATCCCGCTCTACAATCACCTTACCAACGGTAATCATGAGTGCGGGCATCAGGTCTTCGGCATCTTCAGCACTCATCCAGGGTTCATCAGAGTGTGTGGTGTCTTCCCATTCTATGGCTTCAATCATGGGGGTATTATTTCTTCTTCTTCTGCTTAATTAATAATTTACCAACATCTACAGCCATTGGTAGGTGTCGGAAGCCCGCCATTGGATCATAGGGGTTATTGCCACCGACGGCTCTGCGTCTATTGCGTGTGTTGGCGGTGTTCTTTTTGGGTTCTTTCCTTTTATACCACAGGGTGGGTCCATAGATCGGGTTACCATCCCTGTCGGTTCCTGTTTGGTTTTGATATTCTGGCATACTTAAAATCCTTCTGTGCTTTTGACCACTATAGATACTTTAGATACTTTAGCATCTATAGACTCTTTAGTGGTCTTTAGTTATCTATAGATACTACTTATTATTCTTACTATGTCTTATTTCTAGGTTTCTTCAGATACCATATGATCCTTAGGTCTCCCTCCCCTTTCCCCTCTCCATAAGATTCAATACCTTACTTTTACCTAACAAACTGGGGTTCTTTCCAAGCATGGCTAAAGCCGGGTATTTTTATGTCGTTGTATGGGGGTCTTCCCTGTAGAGGCTCTAGGATCGCTTCTGAGAGCGTTTGTCTCTCAGGGTACCCTCAGGGGTCTAATAGGTCGAAAAGCCCACCAGAGCCTTTCTCCGGCTCTTCAGGAGGCAGCAGTTCCAATAAGGTCTTCATGTGTTCTGCTAATTGTTTACTGGTCATCTGGTCCAGTAGATAACTCTCGTAGCATAGGATGACCACGAGAGCCTGATCTGATAAAGCCATATATTCATCATAATAATTCTTATTTACATCCATGTTGTCCGTCTTTTCTTGCCACCCAGGGCGTTTCTCATAAAGTCATCTATAGCCGTGTTCAGTTTCTCGGTGTGGGCAGATTTAATCAGTTTGTCCCGGTCAGCGGCTAATTGCTCTGTCCAGTACCCAATAGCCATGCTCAGGACATCTAGGCGGTCATCGTGTACCAAGGCGCCCTTCATGTTGGTTATTCGGCTCAGTTGGTAGAAGAGTTGATACTTAAGCGCCTTCTCAGGTGACAAGCCCTTGGTAGACATGTAGTCAGCCTCTATTAACTTCCGGTCCACAATGAGACGGTGGCTTGACAGCACAGGTTCAATAGTGTCGATAATGCGGCGTTCTTTCATGATATTGTGTCGAACTTCCTCCATCTCCACAGGGTGTATCTTTGCCATCACGGGCTTCAACAGTGCCGTGAACATCCCATCACCGAAGTTAGATTCGATAAGGACATGCTTAACATTCTGCTTCTTGGCTAGAGCAGACAACGCCTTAAGCGTCTCTTCCTCATAGCCCCCTTGGAAGCCTCCTGCCTCCAGGACAAACAGTTGAGAGTTAAGCATTTTGACGACTGCATAAGCCGTCTCGTCTGCCCCTCGCCCCGCAGGGTCAATAGCAAGCACAGCGCCGCTGTAGGGCAACCAATCGCCTTGAGTGGTCATAGGGCGGTAGTAGCGGTCTCCATTAAATCCAACATTAGGTAATTCATTGTCGATGAGATCGGGACTTGCCGCCCAAATGACCTTCTCTGGGGCGTTCTCTGGGTTACAATTCATGACGATTAGGTCACTGAGTTTCAGTGGATATCTATCCGCATCACTGAGGGACGTATCCAACATGAATTGTAAAGCGAAGCCAGAGCGCCCATAGGAAGCCTCACGCTCCATCAGGTCCATTTCATCGAACCTTTTGGGGTCTGTGGACTTCCCAACGATACTGTCCTCTGAGGCGTCCATAGCCTCCTTAATCTTGGGGGCTAATCGGTCGCTTATGTTCTTAAAAGTTTTCTCGTCAGGGTATCTAGCGGTCCATATGCGGGTATCATAACCACGCTCAGGTAGCGATGTGTATATTGAGAACTCGGTCTGTGGAGTACCGAGGTAGGCAATACGACCATCGGGCTTAAGGACAGCATCAAACTCCTTGATGGACTCTGCAAGTTTATCCCGCATTGTCTGGGTCATGGAGTTATTTAACGACTCTACGTCGTCAGCAACGATGAGGTCAGCACGGGCTCCTGTAATCTGCCCCGTGATACCACGAGATGTAACCGAAGGTGCATGAGATGCCGGAGCGGGTCCAACATCAAAAGCAATCTTTGAGTTACGTTGTTTATCTGTGGGGCGGAGGTGCTGAAGTATCGGCATCTCCTCAATCAACCTTAAAGTAAAGGTACTGAAGTCGTCGGCTCGCTGCTTAGAAGCAGAGATAACCAAGATGTTCATTGCGGGATTAAGCAGTAACTGGTGACAGACATAAGCAGAGGTAATCCAACTCTTGCCGACACCACGGAACGCTTGGATGCAGAGGCGCCGAGGACCATTCTGTAAGTAATCCGCAATATCATATTGGATAGGTGTGGGCTCAGGAAGTTTTAGTTGATCCCAAGCAAGGTACAGAAAGTTTCTAAAGTCTTTTAAGCGTTCGTCCATACATTAACCCGTAGACTTGATAGGTGCGTCCGGGTCTTGGAATGGTAGTATCTTTGCTAAATTTTCCAATGGGCTGCCCTGCTGAATATGAGCATCAATTCCATTATCTTTTAGGAACCGAATAGCATTAGCCATCTCGGCAGCAGTTGCCTCACCGGATTGAATACGGACCAGTAAGTCTTTAGCCAGTTCTTCATGTAGTTTTTCTAAGAGGTCATTTAAGTTACTCATTATACGCTCCTTAATACCCACGATACAAAGGCGGCAGCGATGGCGCCAATCGCAGCGGCTCCGCCGAATAAAGCGGATTTGCCTTGTTCGACAATCCGTAAGCGTTTATCCAAACGTCCGAGGTCCTCGTCGTGGTTTCGTTGCATGTGTAGTAATGATTCCATTTTACCCTCAAGGCGCCCAAGCGCCATCAAGATGTCTTTAGTATCTTCAATCATATTTTTTATATAACGCTGTAGGTTATGGTTCCCTGTATTGATGTGGCAGTGCTTGCGGCTATCTCAGTATCCGACATGCTCGCTAATTGTGTACCGGTGGCGTCCGGAAGCACATAAAAACGAATCACTGTGTCACCGCTGCTTGCTTGGATTACGATGGGCGGGCTACCGTCCACATAATCGTTAAGGATTACTGTACCTTGTCCGTTCATTGTGGGGGCAACCGGTAGCCCTTCCACAGTAACATTTCCGACATTAGTGCCTCTATTGAAAGAGATAGAAAACCAGACGGTGACTTGTTTACCAATTTGGATATACTTTCCTACTGGGGTGCCTGTAGAGATGGTGGTAGCACCAATCTTCATAACAGGTGTCCAGGTGCCTTCATCGTAGACCGTGAGATCATCCTCACCAACATTTATGCCGGAAAAGGTGGCGGTCTTACCTGATAATACTGTTGATATTGTAACCATTTATAGATTCTCTTTATGTTAAAGTTATTTGTTGGTTGTTATGTGGTTTAAGCGAACTCAAGACACCAAAAACTAGAGCCACCATTCCCTGAAGAAGCAGACGCACCTACACTACACGAATCTGCCCAAGCGTTTGCTATAATATCGTATTTTATCTCAGAGGTTGTTGCGGGTTGGACTATGGTGATGTAAGTGTGGGCAGTATAATTATCAGACGCACCACCAGTACCATGTCTAGTAACTTGGTTCCGAGTAGAACCTACAACAATCGTACCATCCGTAGTTGCCCCTGTTGCTGTCGTATTTCCTGAGACGAGTCCTGCCCTATATCCTGCAATATAGTTGGTAGCATTTACGTTACAAGCGGGTGACCACACTAAGACTAAGATAGAGTCGGTGCTTTTTGGTGTAATGGTAAGGCTCACGCCAAAGACCTTGTAATTGTCATCATCAGTGATGGTGTGCGAACTTCCATGAAAATCTCCAGTTACAAACTGTCTAAGACTCATTGCATCAACACCCGCGTATTGCAAAGCACCTGTGAGTAAGTTCATGTCTCCTGTTACACTTGCACCACCGCTTAAAGTGGTTGCTCCAGTGACTCCAAGAGTATCGCTTAAAGTGGTTGCTCCAGTGACTCCAAGAGTCCCACCGACGGTCGAGTTTCCAGTAAGAGTTGAAGTGGTGTCTACGGTAAGTGAACCATCAACATCTGCATTACCTGTTGCATTAATATCAACAAAAGTTGCATCACCATCTACAGCAACCTTTGCAAGTGCGGCGCCTGAGGTGTCCTGCCACTGTTGAAGATCGGCTGTCTGATCGGTAATTTCTTTTACCGTTAAAGATACATCCCCAACCGCATCACCAGTGATTGGTTGCTTAATGTATTGACGGGCGACACCAAAGTTAATGATGGTTACTTTATCAGCGGCGTCTAGTGTAACTGCGCCCATCTTCAGCGTGAATGTGCTGCCTGATATGGCGAAGTCGGTTGTTGGTGTCTGAGTATCTCCATTGAAAGCCACCACATATAAGTTATCATTATCGCCGCTCGGCGCAGGATCAGTCAGGGTAACCGTGCAGTCGCCGGTTGTTCCTGTAAAATCGCTGCCGACCTTTGCCCACATCTGGGGTAAGGACGTGGCTCCGGCGTACAATGTTTTACCATCTACATACTCTTTAGTAGCCGCATCTCGGTCTCCAGATACTGTGCCGCTAAGTTCTTTAATACGACGCTCACCGGCTGTGTAGTTGTCATCATAATCAATGGAGAGGCTTGATGTTGCATTCTCTTCTGCTTCTTGAGACAGGTAGAGAAGTTGTTGGCAGACAGCATCGAGATCGGCTTCTGAAAGTACAGAGCCGTCTTGGAAGTCCACAAGTAAGTCTTCGGCTCCTGCTGCACGTCCTGGGGTCTCTCGATAGACCTTGACAAACTTTCCGGAAGCGATAGCGGGTGAGCAAGTTATCTTAGTAGATGGAGACTCAACCACCGTATAATCATCCGTGCTTAGATCAGTACCATCTACTGATACTTTCACATGCGATGTGCTGATATAGGGGAAAGAAAATGCAAAGTCTGCGGTAGACCCTGTTGTTTCATAAACAATGTATGTAATAGCCATGAATTACCTCTTTTAATATTCCAGAAGACCCTGGATATCTCTTCCAGATTTACGATAGATGTCGATTTGTGTGTTGCGGCGGTCTTGGCGATCAACTTCAGGAAACTCCCGAAGTGTGGTGCTATATGCTGCATTACGATATTTGCGAATAAGTTTCCGTATCTCACCAACCCTGGGTGACTCATCGCCTTCAAAGGGTTGTTCGGATAAACGGTTGTAGGCAGCAGACCGCATAAGGTCTCTGACTGCTTGCTTCAAGGTACGCCCTCTCAGCCTTACTTTACCATGATTCTCTTGCCATCGGTCATAGAATGTCTGACCGGAACGATTAGTAAACAACACGGTGTTAATACCATTCCGTATTTTCTTAGGAGGTCCAAAGGAAGCGTTGATGTTACTCAGTTCCTTAAGAACCTTATCATCCTTAATCTCAGACCGATGTATTGGTAGTGTGTTGTATAGTGGTTGTGGTCTGTCCAACTTCTCACCAAAGACGTTTCGCTTGCTTTCTATCCGCGTATCTCCCACAGGAATAACACCAAGTAACTTAGAGTCTTCGGAGGTTAAGCCATACTTAGCCCTCATGGCATCAAGGACGCCTCTGATTTCTAATTGGTGTTCAGCGTTGCCGAAGGTTTGGGAGGCGAGACCGGACATCGGTAAAAAGGATGACACGGTTGCTTCCATATAACTTTCACCATATCTCTCTGGTTGAGAGAGGACGTTAGCGACTCTAGCAAGCCCTGTTAGATATGACTTACTCATCACGTTACGGGAGGCAGCAAAGATGGCGTGGGATGTTATAGTATCTATCATAGACATCTCATCCCCATCCACTTCGTTGGTGGCTTCAGCAATGTCGGCTATTACGCCGAGGAAGTTAGCGAAGGGATCAAAGCGTTTGTAGGACCACCAGGCATCACCAACTCGGATACTGTATGGTTGCCAACCTTGGGCTTCCATCATGCGACGCTTCTCAGGGTCTTTAGGTCCACCACCAGTTAAGTTGCCAGACTGAACGCCCATAATGGCGCCGAAGGTCAACATAGAACCTGTGGCTACTCTTCCAACGATATCACTTGATTTATCAGCGAACTCTTCCGCCATCTCTTTAGAGACTCGGCGCATCTCGCGGGTTTTAATACCACCCTCGATATGTTTGAAGGCATCCCACCCAGACCCCACCACGCTCCTTTTGACATAGAATGCGAGAAGGTTCGTAGGTGTACGAACGAATGGGGAGACGAGGCGCAGGATTGGGTAATCATTCACCCACCTGTTGAACCCACCGGCTGCTCTTACAGCGGCGTTACGTCCTGGGTCATCTAATGACTGAGTGTATGTAATCTCTCGTCCATAATCCAAAGCCTGTTTAGCGAGGACACCGTGGTCATCATTCCAGTTCTTTTCCATGTAATTAAGAATATGACTTTGGATAAGTTTTGTACGTTCTTCTAGATCTTCCACCTTACTGTGTGCAGCACGGGCTTCTGCCTCTGCTTTAGTACGCATACCAGTATAAGTATAGAACTGTCCGTCCTTAATCATCTTATCGAAGTTTGTTTTAACATGTGCATCTAATGCAGCACCACGCATCCCGGCTTTGATACCTTCCTTAGTTAAGCCGCCTTTTACTGTGGCTCTATAATTTAGGTGCTTAAAGAAAGCATCTTCCGCCATTAAGAGACGGCTTGGAAGGTTTAATTGTTTACCAATCCAATCGGTAGCGCTTTCGCCAATCGTGTTAGCAACACGCGGCATATTCTTAGCGGAAAGGGCTCTTCCTCTACCTACGTTATCAACATCAATCTTACCCATGACATCTAGGGAATCTCCCCAGTTCTTCCAAGCAGCCCCTGCTGCCTTGGTTGCATCCTGTAATGAGGAGGCGAGATGAGCATACATCTGTAAGTCTTCCCCAAAAGCCTTGTCCCATTTTAAGGTGAGTAGATCGCCCATGAATTGCTCGAAGGGCATAAACAAGGTATTAAGAGTGTTTGATGTCATGTTGACTGCGTGAGTGAGTGGACCGGAGAGAATGGAGTTAATCCAGTATTCCACTAGCATCTGAGGCATTCTTGCACGTTCATCTAAGTGCTTCAGTGCCGCACCAGTTCCGTGGTTATCTTTAATAGAGGATACCTCAGACGCCAGTTTCTTAATGTTCTTAATGCCCTTTTCTAAAGAGCCTCCACCGTGGGTCTTAATAATTTCCTCACGTACCCGTATTGCGTCGGGACTGTCTCCTCGATACATAGACTCAGGCATTACCTTGCTATGGGGAGTGCCGCCTGTACCCGTACCTGTACCCGTACCTGTACTTGTAGGTTCGGGACGTGGTTTAGCACCGGGACGTGTATCCCACCCCGCCATTCTGTTCTGGCGTTGTAGACCCATGCCCGCTAAAGAGCCTCCTGATCTAGATGCTTCAATAAATTGTTTTGCTTGGATGGATTGCATCAATAGGTGAACAAGGTCTTCGTGGGTGTCCCCTACATTTTTAAGCCGCGTCTGTGTCTCAACGACATCCCCCACCAACGTGTCTGCCCAATTACGGAGTGCTTGTTGTGCGGCTATCCAGGCGCTGCCTTCTTGAAGGTGTTGGCGGAGCATTGCTTGTGTAGCGTCTTCGTCTCTACCGAGAACACTTGCCCAGAACTGTCCTTGTTCAACAACGTCTGCATCAGTAATCGTAGGTAGTGGACCACCCCTGTCGATATGTTCGTAGGCAGCGTTTCTTAGGTCTTCTGGTAAAGCATCAAGTGCTGCACGAACCTCAGCACCGTGTGCCATCTTGTCTAAGTTAAGACCTCTGCTTGTTCCCTCAGGAGGTGGTGAAGCACCTTTACGATACCCAGGCTCTCCGCTTTGGAAGAGTGTGCGATTTTCAGCAGACTCTAGTTTCTTAAGATGCCTCAGTTGTCCTGGCTTTGCGTTGGCTTGCCAATCGGCACCATGCTCAGTTTCTAATCGTGTTTGGTAATCCTTGATTGCGGAGGGCGCCTCAACAGCAGCCGCTGCTCTAGGAGCAGGGACTTCCATCGGCACCCTTACGGTATCAATGTCGCCACGGCTAACAAGTTTATCAAAGACTTCCTTCATCTCTGGAGATATCTTAATATCATCTACAGCGTTGCCCGCTACGTGATCATAGATACCCTTAAGCCATCCTGCGAACTTACTGAAGATATCCTTCAGAGCATCGTTAGGTGCCTTACCGGTCTTGAGATACTTCTCGAAACCACGGGCAAACTTTTCTTCTGCGGCTACAGACCACTTGGCAGTACCATCTTTATTACGTGTTGCTCCTGACCACTCTTCGGCTACGCGAATGTCTGCATCAGCAATACCGAGACGGTTTGTTTGGTCTACGGTAGTATCGAATAAGCGTCGTCTAGCGACGTGGGCTACTTCGTGGACTGCTGTGGAGACGTCGGCGCCTTCAAAGAAGTTGATGACGGCTTTGCCATCGGCTTCAAAGTCTACAGCACCCTTGGGTCCAACGCCTTCGTCTTGGAAGAGTCGCTGACCGCGTTCTTTGACGGATGCTTTTAGTTCGGCAGTGAGTTTCATGTAGGGTTGCGTCTGCTCAATTTTGAGTTCCACCTTCTCCACCAAAGTTACATTACTCTCATTTCTTTTAAGCGGCTCTTTAGTAACCCTAGCACCAAACTTCTTACCAATCTTATTGGCTGTTTTAGGAAGTATATTGTCGTAGAACTTCGCAAGACCTTCTTGACCGCCCCATCTATCTGATTGTTGCTTTCCGGTAGTCCATGCGATAGCATCAAAATCATTGTCTACAGCGTGGGATATCATACGCTTCATAAGAAGAGAGTCCCATGTTTTCTTGAAAGGTGCCTGAGGAGGTCCATCGTTACTACCGAGTTCTGTAGTACGCCTAGCGACTCCGGCTTTCCGAACGTCTTCTGGAAATACAAATAACTCGTGCTTTTTGTTTTTGAAGTCTACGGCTACATCATCTTCAAGCCCCCTCTTTGTATACCAACCTCTCCAACCTTCAATAAGGTCGTCAGCCGCATCTTCTCCGAACCACTTTGTTAATTGGGCTCGGTCGGTCATTACAGATACTCGGAGAGCATCAGAGCCCCTAATATCTATCCGGCTCGATCCATCTGCCGATTGCGGAATTGCTGGAAAATATAGTGACCTAGTCATGCCGTCAGAGCCCAAAATATTTATCCGGATCGATCCATCAAACGCTTGCGGACGTATAGTAAACGAATCAAGTGTAAACTTTTTATTAAGGGCTTTTTCTGCGTTTGCTTTTGTTTTGTAGGAAGGTATAAGGAAAGTATCCCACGGAGCATGTTTTCTATCAACATCAACAGTAATATAAGCCGGGTTGTTCGCCGCTCTTCGCGCCTCGGTATCCTCTATGTGCCATCGGAAGCCCCAAGTTTCCTCAATATCCCCCGCATATCCGGATTGCCGTCCTCGTTGGTGCCAATCGCTTTGTAGTTCCTCAATGAAGAGAACCTTCTCGCCTTTGGGACCCTTTCGTGTATTGAACCGAGTCCACCCAAGAACATTGGCTTCGCTCCAGTGCCCGCTTTCTTTGAATTTTACTTGGTCTTGGGCTCTCCATTTTTCCAATGCTTCTTCTTTTGTTGCTCCATATACAAACGTGTCCAGATCATCTAGCGCGGTTCCTGTCTTTATTTTGTATCGCATTCCATCCTCATAGAGACCCGATGTAGCATCCAGATTATGAACCACAGGAGTACTACGGGCTCGGAAGTTAGCCGGATCGCCACCCCAAGTAATCAACAGTTCGGTTTGGTCACTTCCGCCGGGAAGAGTCCATTGGTCGTGTATTACCTCTTTCGGAGTGTTAGCCCCCCTCGCTACTTCTTCTAACCTAATGTTACCTATAGATTCCATAGCCTCATCAAGATTAACCTTGGGGTTTTCCTTGAGATAATCATCAAGCCCTGACCAATATACCTCATCATCTTTAACACCCTGTTTCTTGAGAGCGCCTCGCAGTTGGGAAGCGGATTGCTTACGTTGCGACATATCTCTAAGAACATCATTAAGTTTGGATGTGAATGTGCCGAGTAGGCGTGTTTCTTTTGTAGTTCCATCAGGCATCTGACGGAGTGCTGTAGTCCCAATGTCACCGCCTTGGTCAAAGCGGAAGGAATCATCAAGCACATCAAAGCCCATTGAGCGGGCTACAGCATCGGCTGCTGTGGCTTCTTCAGCCCTAAGGTGTGGGAAGATAGACTCAACCTTACGTTGTCTCTCAGCACCCATGACGAGGCTCACAGCCTTCTCTGGGTCTACCCCGGCTGACTTGGCACTTCTTGCTGCCTTAATAGACTTGAGTCCCATGACGAAGGGTTCCACAGCGAAGCCGAGGATACCACCTTCTAGGAAGTTCTTAAGGCGACCTTCCATTTCGGAGTCGTTAGGGTCTGCTGCTAAGAACTCACTTACTGGGTTCTGTAGAGAGGGGTACATCTGAAGTAGGTTACTTAGTCGTTGTTCGTGAGCATCAAAGACAGTCATGTCCGCGATGCCACCGGCTATAGATGCCTTACCAAACTGACCGCCCCACTCGATTGCTTTTGCTTTCTTAAATTTCCCGGCTGCTGTGGCTGCTTGTGCTGCTCTTGTGACGCTTCCTGCTTTAAGTATCTGACCACCTTTGCCCATCTTACTGGCTACGCCTAAGCCCCGTCCTGCCCATCCTACGAGCCCCATGCCCGGCACAAAGCCAGTTAGGAACTGAGACATGCCTTCAACAAGACCACCCGCCATTGTTTGAGAGTGACCAAGACCGAAGTTGTCTTCAGCGTCTGGTAGCCAATCTTGAAGAACCCAATCGGCTAGGTCATAGACACCTTCGGCTGCTCCTGCGAGCCCCCTGAAGGGAGCGGCTGCAATGTCTCCGGCGGTTCCCCAGAAGCCGAGGTCTTGTTGGGCACCTTCTATATTATTTTCAAAATTAAATTGCATAAGGGTCTCTTTATTTAGTTCCTAAGTCTTTATTAAATTCTCTGAATGTTTTTGTATCAGGGTATTCAAGTGTATAGCGTCCGATACCTTCTAGAGTGGTCTGTAAGAAGTAGTCGAACCCTATGGCGTCCTTTTCGCCTACCATGTCTACATAGGCTTTATAGCCTTCGATGATTCCGTTAGACCCATATTTGGCTTCCACTTCCTTAAACAAGGTTTCTTGATCCATATCAGTAGTGTTGACTGCACCTATTTGTATGAAGGCGTCCTTAAAGTTTTCTCTAGGAACCATTAAGGTTCGATGGGGGTCTGTAAGTTCTGGGAACGCTTCGGGATCAAGACCGTAGATGTTTTTACTTCTCATTTGGGCGTTAGTAAGCCCGTTGATTCGTATGGCTTGTACAAATTCTTGAGTGGCTGCTTCGTCAATTTCTGTCACAGCGTCCTCTTGGCTCAAGAGTCCTGGTCTATAGGTTACTTGGATACCTTCTGGAGAGATTGTTTTAGTCGTTTGTACACTGGACAGCCCTGGCGAGAGGGCGATACCAGGTCTCGCCCACGCCACCGTTTCCCCGGATTGGGACAAAGAAAGTATCTCGCCTATCTTCTTAGGAGCATCTTCTGCCATTAAACCAACAAGGCGGTTTGCTTTTATTCGGTTTCTTTGAGACATATCTTGTGACACCAGGTCATTAAGTTCTGGAGCATAATCAAAGATAGGACGATGCCATGCCCATCCTCCCCAAAGACCGGCTGAATCTACTTCATCTTTGATAGGGGTATCTGCTCTTTCTTGAAGCAAACGGCGCCCTGCTTTCGCCCTATTCACCGCCGCCAACTCAGCGATAACTGATTCAGGAAGACCGGCTTCTCTCGCTATATTGAGATCAAAAACCGTATCCATTCCCTCGGTTACGACTATGGATTTTATAGTTTCATTAATACTGTTTATATGCTCTCTTACAGAACTTACCCGTTCCGAATCATTACCTACCGCTGCTTTTAGATGCTCTTTTGCTTTGTCCATACTCCAGGTATTTAAGTCTTGCAGGACCTCGGAGGCTGCCATCGGATCGCTGTTTCCCATTTCATCCTGAATCACCGCAGCAACCATCTCAAACGACGCATTCGCGTTACCAAGTTCTACCTTAGCGCCGGTATGCAACGTAGCATCTGCTTTGACATCTTTAGATAACTGTCCGTCTATAACTGAGTTCATCTGTGTCTTTGTTCTTTCGTCTATATCAAGGGTAGCAATTACAGCCTTACGAGCGTCTGCTGACATTGCTTCATTATTGACAAAACCCCACGCTCGGTCTTCTTCTTCTTTATCAGATACGAAGGGTGTTCTGTAGCGGTCAAGTCTTGTAGCAAACTCACCTACCATTACATTTTGTAGGGCTTCCTGTGAATAGTTCGACGCTTTCATACGTTCTGGGTCTTCAAGATATGTACGGAGGTCTTGCGAAAGAGCAGCGCTATTTTCTAAGACATCTGGGTCTGTAATGTTATATAAATAACTGCTAATGGCGTCGCCTACTCTTTCCTCTTGCTCTTTCATGTCTGTGTTAGTGCTTTTCTTAATGGTCTCGTGCGCCTTACTAAATAAGGTATCTATAGAGTCAAACACGTCAACTTGGGAGTCTCCAAAGGCTAAAGGACCTTCTTTGTAAGGTTCTCCATTTTCATCGGTCTCCATTCTTACAAACAGTTTTTCTAGCCTAGCCAACCCCTCCTTATCTGCGGTCGCTACTGCTTGAGCGATATTAGTCTGGAAGAATTTACTAAGACCACTGGTTATTATCTCACGACCCGCTGTCCCCTCTACCTTATAATAACTATTAGAAGTCTCTTCAATGCGTTCTATAACACTTTCAAAAGAGTTATCTGTAGGGTTTTCATAGTGATTTTGGATGGCAGAATAAGTAGCCTCTGCTAAATCTGTTTTGTTCTGGGCAACCATACGCGCACCCTTGCGCCTACGAACTTCCGTTTGGAAATCGGACGACATCTTCTCATACATCTCTGTGGCTTTTACTTGTGCATAGAAGCCAGGGAACTGCATGGTTTGGAAGGTATCTAGTGCGAACTGAGCAGAATCATCCTGCGGCGCCATTGGATCAGAGAACTTATTAATCTGCTTTGATAAAGCATCTTGATAAGAGTTTTGCATGATCTGAGAGGCGGCGTGTTCTTGGGCAAACTTAATACGAAAGAAGTTACTGCCTCGTGCAATGGTGCCATACTGCTCCGCTTCACGGGCTAGTTTAGCAAGATAGTTTCTCTGCTCCTCAATGTTCATCTTGTCAATCTTGAGGGCTTCTTGCTGCTGTAGCATCTCTATCTCTTGTTGCTCCCTCTTGACGCCATATTGCGTCACAGGTTGCACAAGGTTCATTAAAGCATCGCCTATTTGTATCTCTGAGTTTGTTGTGGAGGGGCGGGCTAGTGGAGCCGGGGCTTGAGGTCCTGTAGCGTTTGGACGTGAGTAAAGACTTGTTAGAGAGCGTTGGGGGTTAGGTAGTCTTGATTGTATTTCTTTAGACATAGATTAATTTACCCAACTTGGTTGTACGGAATAAGGGCGATAGCCGCCTAGCATACCGAAGGAGCCTTGTGATATGCCCCCACTCCACAGATTGCCTCTATGATAATTCATGGGGGTAGTGAGAGGGGTAGTGGCGGCGACAGGGTTAGGGGCGGAAGCGAAGGCGTTATAGACTCCCAACGCTTGAGAACCGATGTTAAGCATCGTGGCGAAGGGGTCTGGTCCTGATTGATGCTGTGGTAACGCGGGGAGCGGTAGGGGCTGAGGGTTCATTGATTCCACTCTTGCTTCTCCTTGTGCTTCGACCTGTTCTTTCATGGCGGCATATTGGTTCAAACGCCACTGTTGCTCTTGTTTTACGTTTGATATGGCTCGCAACTCGGTATACTTAATGTTATCCATTAGGTTATCTACAGTCGCCCCTTCTACACCACGTTCAGCAGCGACACTGAGTTCGGAGGATTGCATCTGGCGCCCTTGACGGAAGAACTCTTCTATCTCTAAAGCAGCCACAACACCCTCTTCTTGGATGCGCTGATCAATCTCTTTGTAGTTTCTTCTAACATCATCTGCGGCTCTTTCAGCGTTCTCTAGATATTGCTCTAGTTGGTATGCTTCTTGCTCCGCTCTGTATGCCATCTCCTGAGCGTATTGTTGTTGGTTGTAGGCGTTTTGTTGCTTGGCGGCTTTCTTCTGTCCCATGTAGCCCATGACGCCGCCACCCACTGCAAGACCTATCCCCGCCGATACTGGATCACACATATTATTTTATCCTCACAAATTCGTAAAAAGGTAACTTTGCGACTCCGTAGTTTAGGTGTAAGTTAATAAACTTAAAGCCTAACCACTTGAGCCATTTAATATGGACGGTATTTCTCGCATCCACACAATTAAACAATAACGGAAAATCTTTATGTAAAAGGTTCTCTACACAAAACCTAGAACGCTTTAGAAAATGAAAGCGAGCCTCGGCATTTATTGCGGTTGTTCCTAACATCCACACTACACCGGCGCCCTCATGTTCCTCAACCTCACCAACACCAAATATCATGTAGGGCTTGTCATTGACAGAGCCGGTAAAACAATATTTAGAGTTTTCATAGCCCCGTTGTAGGCACTCTAGGGGGTCGCCGTGACCTGCGATACACTCCGCTCGGTCTTCCGGTCTTAAGTCTCTATAAATTTTCTCAACATCTTCTGGTTCAGTAAATCGGATACCGGAAGGTAATAATTTAAGAATATCGTTTTGCTCTTGCATTTAATGACAACTCAAATTCAACACTGCTTATAGCGCAGGGGAGAGGTGTATCGTTCTTACATTCTATTGTAACCTGATCTGCTTTAGAATAAACAGGTACTTTGAAATTTCCATCATCTAAAGGAATGCTTCCTATTAAGTTATTGCCCGCTCCTAAAATACGACCAGTAAACGGGTGCGTACTTTTGTCTCTATAGTCGGGGGTAACTTCTACCGAGAAGTATCCTGTTGAGGCATATGAAAGCGTGAGGTAACGGACCTGTACCCTGCCCTCAGCAATCGTATTCTGACCACCAAAGTCGCTAGGTTCTCTCATTACAACGTCACTGAAGGTGTAGACCATTTCATATTTCTGACCGATGAAGTATGTTCGATTGGTGGTGTCCGCCGCTGTTGCGGAGAAGTCCCCATCTACAACAATAGTAGGGGAGGCATTGGTCTGTGTCTTGATTGTCACACGCCTCCCGGACTTAGTGATCATCTCGATAGGAGAAGCCGTATAGGCTTTATATGGCAACGTAATCGTTGTTTCATCGGTGGCAATATCATAGACAGGGGTGGCTGTGCTTTGGTCGCACCGCTTATCCAACAGGGTTCTATAAGTAGACCCCGTATCTGTCAATCCTGAAGCCATTTCAAGTTTATCTAAGAAGAACCCATCGGTTCTCTTGACCACCATATAAAGGCTTGTATCTATAAACTCTATACCAAGAATCGCATCATCGTCCGCAAAGACGAAGCGGCACCAAGAGGACTGAAGCCTCTCAGTGCCTCTATCAAAATACTTGTAAGCATAGAGCATGTTTCGATTATCATTCGTAAGCGCAAACAGAATATCCTCGTGAGAGGAGCCCGACATGTCTCTAAGGTCTCCCTCGATGTACTGAGGGACTTGTCCACTGATATCCTCAGCATCAAAGATTGACTCAGCATCCCCCGATAGGAAATATTGACGTATTCCTGTATAACCACCTCTATTAAAACCGAAGTATATGGAGTGTCCGGTGGTCACGGGGCGTATATGGGAAATGGAGGAGTAGTTAGTTGTCTTAGTCATGGTGACTGTGTTAGGTGATAAGGCGCCCGCACTTCCTAACAAGAACTGAGTCTGATCACTGAAGAGAACCAGTTGTTTGTGGAAAGGTATAGCGGCTGTGAGTATAGAGACGGTACTATGTGTACTAGCAATATCAATAGCATCAGTCGCTAACACAGCGGTGACCGTAGTACGCCAGAAGTTAAAGAACTCTGCCGACTCACTAAGTATGACGTTCTCATCAGCCAAGATACCGAGACGGTTCTTGAATAAGAAAATATCGTTGATTGTCTTGGTTACAAACGTGGGATCACTGTTAGATTCTGCGTCTCCACAGTTTCTTTCGCCCCAATCGGGGAGCAGTAGAGCATTAGCCACCGCATCAGGACCGATAGTGTCTGTAGCGTCACAAGCCGCAAATAAGAACTCTGTAGCATTCTTGCGAATAAGGACGTGTGGCATTGTGGTAGCATCGAACTTATAGGTGATGCCAGTAGGGGTGGATTCCTTCCACACACCTTTACCGAAGGTCTCATCCTCTGCTTCAAACTTAACATAATAATCATCACGAGTATCCGTGGCTTCACCCACGACCTTAACTATGAAACCGTGCGGCGCTACTGTCGGAAGATCTGTAAGTCTTTGGACCTCATCCTTAATCACAGCAAGCCCGGTGTCCCCAATCCCATCCGACCCATCTATAGTAAAGTCGGTAGTGTCACTACTCTGTATCCAGAGAACACTCCCGGACTGTGTGACGGTGTTACAGCCCGTAGGGGTCGTTATAAGTTGAGCAGCAATATATTTGGTACTCACTGTCGAGGCAGTGGTATCACTTGTAGTGTAGTTGTCTGTAGTAGTAACCGAGTCTTGTTCCACCGTCCAAGAATAGTTAGTACCATAAGCACCTTGTCGAACAAAGACTAACGCCTCTGGGTTTCTAGCAGTAACCACATCAGCAGCCATCTCAACCACCTTAGTTCTATTAACTACAAAAGTGTAATCAGCGATTGTAATGGCTCTAATAGCGGTGTCGGCGGTTAGAGAACTGTCGGCGTGGATTTGTAAATAATCAAAAGCATCTGTAGTGGCTTCAGTAACTGTAATTGCTGTACCATCTGTATCAACCACCTTTAGGTTTGAAGAGGTGGTGTCTGCTTCCAGTATCGCCAGGTATCTACTGCTTGCGCTCCTATTAATAGTGTGAACAAAAAAGTCCTCAGCATCCTTGGTTAAATCAAGGGGTGAGGAGTCGCCTGTTATGTTTGCAACATGCTCTGTAGGTTGGCGCTTGGTTAAACCATCAAGAACGCTTGGGAACGCATTGTCCTGAGCGTCACATTGGTTATCAAACCGAACAGCGTCCGGTTGTTGGCTTACGCCGCCAATGAGATTGGAGATACTTTTAGATACTAAAGCCATTAAGATATCCTGTCACGGACGTTGCCGCGATCAATGACCCGGTAAACATCATAGTTATCGAAGATTGAGAAGTCGCCGCCATCTGTCTCAGCATCCTTAAAGGTAACGAGGGCTTGGTACTCATCCATTTGGTTAAAGCCGTGATGCTTTTCACTACCAACCACCCTGTCTTGAAACTTACGAGATGCTCTAATCATAATATAGTGTCGGGCTGTTTGAGGTAAATCCTCCCAACTCAACATATAAGTCACAGTGCATTTCAGTGTGTCAGTTATTGTGTATGTTTTATCTGTTTTGTTATACAGTTTTTCGCCACGCTGTATGTATTGAATAGGGCTTGTGCCTGACGATGTACTGTTCTCTGGTTCAACATCAATACGCGCCACGTTAGTAGCAATGGTGATGTTGTTGGAGGTATCGGGGACTAAACTAACGTCATACTCCCTATTAAAATCCCAACTACCCGACTGTATTTCGCGGGATACCTCTGTTAATAATTTCTTTGCCATGCTCACATCAGCGGTTTGCTGCGAAGCGTCAAGACTGTTTATAGGTGCCTCACCGATAACACTGAGCATGGTATTAATTGCTTCTAGTTCTGTTGTTCTTGTAAGACCCATATAAATTTCCTTTAATAAAAAGGGAGTGACGCTCCGAAGAACGCCACCCCCGTATAGGCAGGGACTAGCCTAGGAAAGACTAATTATACTGCGAGTTCGACAAGCGCTTCGTTGCGAAGAATGTCATGACCCATAGCGTATTTCGCTACCATAAGTGTACCCTGTCGCTCTACTTGATAATCAGTTTCTACTGCGAGATCGAGTAGTTTAACTGTAGCAAGTGCGGAGCGGTGGAATACTAGCGCGTTTGTTGCACTACCGGCTGTACCTACAAAGTCATAACTAGCCGCTGTAGCAGAACCGAGGTCACCCGCTGCGGGCGCCCAATCTGCTGTAGGTAAGTGATTGCTTTTGAAGATACGGATACCGGCAACACTCATAACTACACCACTAGCGAGAGAACCATTACCATCATTACCGTAGTCACGGTTGATAGCATCTTTGTTCTCTTCGACCATCTTGTAATAGTTAGCAGGAGTGAGTACGCAATAACGATCAGTTGAAGGAATGTCGTTTTCGTCCAACGTCTGAGCAGCATCAACGATACCGGCAACAAGTTCAGTACCGGTAGGTCCTGACCCAATATCAATTTTAGAACCGATGTAGTCCGTACCACCAAAGCGGTCAGCAGCAGCGCGAGCGCCTACAAGACCGTAGTTGATAAGAGTTTTATCGGCTTCTATTGCGAGCGCCGCGCCCATTTGGCGTGTATATTCGCCTCTGACATCATAGTGATTTTTTGCCTCGTCAATACGTGGAATGAAGCAAGAACTTACTAAGAGGTCGTTGATCGTTACAACGATCTCGTTGTGCTTAATGTTTGACAAGTAGTCAGAAGAACCGGCATCTTGATCTGTGATCAGTGATTCGCCGGGGGTGTGGTAAGTAGCACTTGCTGTTTTAATTGCAGGAAATTGTGCGCTTTTTCCACTTTCAATCGTTCGGACTGTGTGCAAAGGCATCATTACGTTATTTTCTTCAAATACCGAGAGAACTTCTCCGGCAAACTTTTTTAGAAATAATGCATTCTGATCGCCTGTTCCATTAGCCTGTCCCGAACGGGAAGTTACCATAGCCATGTTTGGCTCCTTTTGGAAAGGTGTTAAAGTTAAAGGTTAAAAACGATTGTCACAATCTCTACAACACTTCAGACCATCAGTTATCCACCGCAGTGGGCTGACTCCTACTCTGTAGTTTCGTCTTGCGACTCTATAGACCCTGCATACCAACCTTCTGGTAGCAGAACCTTGTTGGCTGATAACTCCCAAGAGTTACCATTCCAAAAATAGACGTGACCCCGCATAGCGGGACCAAGTCTTACTAGACCATCATCTTCAGGAACGAATACGACTCTTGTGCTTTCGCACCCTGAGACGCCAACGATTACGGACGTTAGCAGGAACAGGGGGAGCATCTTTTGCAGTAGTCGATTCATTAAGTCGTTCCCATGTGAAAGGTATTATTGCTTTGAATAAAGCGTATAGTGCGGCTGTTATTGCTTGAAACATCAGCCGTTATTCTTCAAGGTTAAGCGAGCGCCTGTGTAGCCTAGAGCAACCAGTGCTGACTCAACTAAACCTACGATTTGAGCAGAGGCGCCATCAATTTCAATGGCTCCTGAAGCAACTACAGCACCGAGGGCTATAGCAATCATGCTCATCCAAAATTCTGTTGTTTTATATCCGGGTTTGTTTTCCATGTTAGTCCTTTATCTAAAAGTTAGAGACAGCCAACCGACTTTCTATGTCCTTACGATAGGAGGGGTCGGATTGGTATTTAGGGTTCTTCATCGCTTCAGTCACTTCTGCCCAACTACGGAATGCTTGAGAGGCACCTGAAGTACCGGTCTCACCTTGAAGTAATGTGGGGCGTCCTGTGGCTTGTTGATAGCGAGCGTGAAGCCCTGCTATTGCCATCTGTATTTGTGCGGCATCGCCTGTCTCTACCATAGAGTCGTAGGCATCAATTTCTGATTCGGATAGGTTCTCAGACGCCCACTCTGTTAGAGCGCCATAGTTTTCAGCACCGCCAACGTCTTCTAGAAGTTGGGCTTCTTGTTGTGCAGCAAGTGCTAACTGCCCCTGAACATACTGCTCAACCAAAGGGCGAGGGATACCTTGAGCCTCCATATTGGCGTAAGATTCATCGCTGAGGTCGCCAGTTTCTTGAAGTTCCTTATTATAGATGACAGTATGTTCTTCTGTAATGAGGGGTTCTGTTTGCTGTGTCTCCGAGGTCTCTGCGGCAGTTTCTGGGTTAGATAATCCTCTTTCCAGTTCTGCGTAGGATTTGACCAACGCGTCCACATCCACGGAACCATCTTCCATGATAAATTTGTCCGGAACCTCCAGTTGTTCGGCAACTTGTTCGCCTTGCTCTTCCGCCGAGGCTTCCGACTCATTCACATACCCTTCGTAAATAGGTTGATTAGGTCCGTCTGGTCCGGTTTCGCCGATGTTACCGGCACTTACTTCTAAACTATCTGACATAAAATTGTCCCTTTATGCTTCTTGCTGTGCTTCTTGCTTCATGCCTTCAACAGTTTGTTTAGTCATGGAGTCCATAACCTGTGGACCAAACTGTTGAGCGGCTTGTAGAAGCATTTGCTGTTGTTGTTCTGCCTGTATTTCCTCTTCGGTGCGTATGAGACCTTCGGTTTCGATCCCAAGTGCTAAGGCACGGCGATCCATGTATTCTCTCATATCAACATATTGTCCGAGGATTTCAGGTCCGAGTAGTTGAGCCACGCCAACTAGGAACTCGTCCATCTTATTTAAGTCGTTCCCTCGACCAAGAGCGTCTACACCAGTTATGATGGTCGGACGCACGAGGTCAGAAGGTATCTCTGGTAAGCGCTTCTCACGGCGCATGTGGTCCATGATACGCTTCACCAAAGGTAGTTGTAATTCTTGGGACAGAACGCTGTAGATTCCGCCTAGTTGCCGCTCAATAGATTGAGTAACTAGCCTCACTTCTGCCGCCGTAACGCGGTCAGCATTCCGTATGGCGTTATCTGTTAATAGAAACGCATAAGACAAGCGATCAGAAACCGTCGATGCGGTTTGAAATGCGATGTTGAAATCGTTCGCCTTGTTAAGTTGTAATACCGAAACGTCTTGTGCCGATCCTTCAACAATACCACCATTGGGAGCCTCCGCTAATACTCTGCTTCGGGTAACACCGTTAGGTGCTACTAAAAATAATACTTTCGCAGCAGCCGCCGAGGCTTCCACGATGGACATCATCAGGCTCTCAAGTGATTTCAAGTCGCCAATATATTGTTCCACATATCCTCTACCGTAATCCTCACCATCAGTGCGGTTCATACGGAGGGCGAGATAGGGGCTCTTATCAATATCATATTTACCAGAGGAGCCGGGGACTACCTTGCCTGATATCTCTTGATAAACCTCTATCTTATCCCCAACCCGCTTAATACAGGTATACATATCAACCCCATCTTCTTTAGGGGAGTTGATATTAGAAGCCACCAACGCTTTAGCAGCATCAGGCAGCATATCTGGGGAGATACATTCTTTGATGATTATTTGTCGGGCTTCGCCCATAGGGTCCCGCTTAACAACATAGCGATTTAGATGGATAACCCTCATTCCACCCTCATCTACCATATGTAAAAGCACGTTCCCTGTTACAATAAGATGCCGCAGGGCTTCATATAATTGTACTCGGACGGCGGTTGTTTCGATCTCAGACATTACAGAACGCTCTATTTTACTAAGCGATGCTTCAATTTCTGTCTTGATAGACTCCCCACTCGCTTGTGCCGTCACTTCAGCCATAGCAGACTCTTCAACAACGAGACGAAAGAAGGGGCTGTTAGGGGGCAACAGGCTCAATAAAAGGGCAGCGGCTAGGTTATTAACCCCGCGAGCGCCGACGGATTGATAAGGGGTCGGCAAGGCGGAAGCGCCATTATGTCCTTCAGCCGGAAGTATTGAGGGAATTGTAAGGGCTGAAGCATCTCTACCACGTTTAATATATGGGAACCGTTGTCCCGATAGTTTAGTGTAGAGGGCTTCTGCTGAACCTGTTGTTTTATTCATAGATTAATATCCAGGATAAGAAGTACCACCGGATTGTCTAATCCGTAGGCTCGACTTGCCGCGCTTTCGTTTGTTTGTGGCGCTGCCGGTGCGATTGCGTATTTCTTCGTCCGTGTTGGTCCTGTCAGCCCTTTCCGCATAAGCGGGTGCTGTAGCAGCCGCAGGGGGCGGAGGAGGCGGGGGGATTGCGGCGGGCTGTGGTGGTGGTGGTGGAGCCTTCGGCTGCATCATTCCCCGCACCGCCACCATTGTTTTCTTCATGACTGCATTCGCACACATAATTATTTTTGTCCTAAAATGGTCTCGTTTTGGCGTTTATGTTGTTCAATGAGATAATCAACAACTGCCCGTTGTCCTGCCTTGAACCACACCATGCGGTCCTTATCATCAAGCCGGGGACAACTATCAGGAAACATTGCGTCTAAACTCTTTACTAATGCATTTGAGATGAGAGGTGTTTCGTTTGTATTCATAAGATTCAATACCTCGTTTTTAGCCCTTAGAACGCATATACGCAGAAAGTAAACAGATGTAATTAATGACGTCTACACAAGTATCTTGGAAATTCTCATCCTCAACTTCAAAGGTTCCTGTCTTGCAGAAACCGCTCAGTCTTTTCATCTTATCGGCTAGACGTACCAAGAAACCTTGTTCTGTGGAAACACCCATCCCCATCGACTCAACAAACATAAAGTTCTGGAAGGGGTTGCTCCCATCTTCTCCGCCCGAATAATCGTGATTCTTTCGCATCGAAAGTTCTAAAGCGTCTAAACACAACTGCTTATGAAACTGAAAGTATTCTTCTCGTGTCATTGAGGATTCCATAATTCTACTTCTCCTTTAATGGTGTCATATTCTCCTACCCTTAAAATACGAGCAACACGGGCTTGTATCAGGGCAACTTCTTCATTTAATCCGGCAGACTCATACGCCGTCACAACCTCATCCCACGTTCCCTCTTCCAGTATTCGTCCCGCCTTCACGGGTCCAACACCTGGACACCCCTTGTAGCCATCCACAGCGTCTCCTGTGAGGGCTTGTGTAAGGTGGTGGAGGTCGGCTTGATCTAAGGAAATATTGTGAAGTTCATCGGTGTGCGGGACATATAGCCATCCGGGTATAGTCTTAAGGTCCTTGTCGTCACTGACGATGCAGCAGCCCTCTTCTGATAAGAGCCCTAAAACATCATCGGCTTCAAGGGTGGGGTGACACACGCACTCATAGGTGTCCTCCACATATTCACGGAGAGGGACATAGCACACAGGCTTCCTGTTCCCACGCCGGTTTGCTTTATAGGAATCGAGGACGCCCCTACGCCAGTTATTGTTAGGGTCTGATAAAGCAATAACAACCGCATCGACCTCTAGACGTTTCTGGAACTTCTGGACCTCAAGGTCGAATAACTGTCTAGCCGCCTTAAAGTCAGCGTGTAATGTATACCAATCATCGCCCCAGTGGATAGGTTCTTCCACAGCCGCAGAGGATTGAAACAGGGTTATATCACCGTCAATAATTATTTTATGTATGGTCATCTTCACCCACGCCCTCATCTCTGGAAAGCACAAAGAGTTTTGCGGCTTCACATAGCCCCAAACAACCGTGGAAACTCCCCTTACCTACAAACAGTAATGAGTCTTCCTTCTCGGTTCTATTAGCAGAGCCCACAATAACTATACAATCCATTCTTTTTTGAAGTTCATCAATTAAATCAGTCGTTGGTATATACTCTAAATCACTTGACATTTTTTCCACCCATATTCTTTCGTGTCCCCGTGTTTGTTAATGCGTTCCAAATAAATGTAAGAGGTCTCAGGCACTTCTTTATAGGGGATAATCCAGACTCTTCTATCCGGACAGACGATGGCGAGTAGATCATAATCTCCGTCTTTATACTGTCCTTTGCGGGGCTGCACTGGACCTCGTAAATATCGGCTGCCTCCTTGCTGACACCAGTGGGCTGTTTTAACTTGCACACGTTGACTCTCTGTCCCTCTAATTGCAATAAAATCACAAGGTCCCGCCCCGCTTGGTGTCCAGAAGATTTCAAAGCCTTGTTCGCTAAACCAAGCGGCAGACCTATATTCAGATACTGCTCCCTTGGTTGTCGTCGTTGTCTGCATATGAGTCCTTTCATTAGTGCGTCTCCGCCCAGTTGGCGCCAACCTTGTATTCCCCATCTAGAGGGCATCTAAATCCAAAAGACGTCCCTGCCTCTTGAATAGCCTTCACAACTATCTGACCAACTTTATCCCCGACGTCAGCGCCTGTTTCATATTGTATCTCGTCGTGAATGTGAGCCACCTGAATAGCGTCTAAATTTTCACGCGCTAAGGCTTTATGAGCATCTATAGTGGCTTGTTTCATAAGTATACTTCCGGCGCTCTGTAACAAAGCGTTAAGGGCTGAGTGGTTAGAACGGATAGGTAATCTCCTACCATCTAATCCTACCAAATAGTTTCTATGTGTAAGTGCCTTTTCTATTTTTTCTTTAAGAAGTTTTAAGGCGGGCATCTTCGTCATAAAGCGTGTCATCAAGCGTTGACCTTCACGAGCGCCACCTCCAACTATGCTTCCAATCTTGGGAGCCCCTGCGCCATAAAGCCAGGCGTAAATAAAAGTCTTGGCTTGATCTCTAGTTTTTAGACCTGAGGCTTTTTGGTTAGCCGTATGCACGTCCCCATTAAGGATGATGTCAATATATTTACCGTTATCAAAGGTGGCTAAGTAGTGAGCAAGGCAGCGTAATTCTAAGCCGCTTGCATCCACACCTACCAGTAAACGCCCCTCTGGAGCATGGAATAACTCACGACATTCTTTACCATACTTCGCATGGACAGCCGGAACCTGACCAACATTTGGGCGACGGTGACTACACCGCCCCGTGATAGTGCCGTTAGTATTTACTGAGCCGTGGATACGCCCATCTACCTCTAACTTAAGCCACGCCTCCTTGCCCTCAGCCAACTGGGCAATCCGTTTGGCTTTTGTTAGGTAGTCTACAAGGGTCTTAGCCTCATCGTAGGGAAGCGCTTTAAGGATGCTCTCATCGACCTGAGGCTGTCCACTGGGCGTAAACACCTGAGGCTCCCACCCATATTTATCAATTAAGCATTTAGCGATTTGGTGTCTGCTGTCTGGGTTAAACGGAACAGTCTTGGTTTTGTTAGGTCCCCGGCGAATGTCAGCGTCCTTGTGTCCCGCTTTCTTAGCCGCCGTCTTTGTGGGGTACTGAAGAGCCAACCGCCCCTCAACAGGGTTCGTAGCAACAACCTCCCAATACTGAGGCGTCTTCATCTCTTCGATAGAGGGCGGGAAGGTTTCTATAAGTTTCCTCTTAAGCACCTCTCGCTCTTGAGACCACTGACCATACAACTCAACGGCTTTCTTAACATCAAAAGCAAAACCATTCTTTTGTTGCTGATCTATAATCGCAGCAAACTCATGTTCTAAAATCTGGGAATCGGCAGAGCCCTCCTTGGCAGCGATAGCGTTCCACAGCGCTTCAGTAACTTTCGTATCTTGTATACAATACTCAAGCATCTCATCACTGTACTCCGCAAAACCGCCCTTATATTCATCCTTATATTCCCCTAAACGATAGCCCCACGATTTCAACGAGTGAGCGCCTACTAAGTTTTTTGGGAAACCGCTGTTCAGTCTCTTAAAATCTTCTTCTTTAATATCAGACCAAACGAGGCGGGAAAGTATCAAGGTATCTCTTACCAAACCCTCTGGCTTCCACTTAGGATATAACTTTTGTATGGCGGGAATATCAAAACCCTGAATGTTATGTCCCACAATTAAATCACTGATTCGGAGGCGTTCTAATCCCTCTTGGATATTGTCGCCATGATATGTAGCAACTTCATCTCCGTGTCTTATCACAATACAATGAATAGTGTTCAGTCCTTCCAAAGTCCTGAAGTCATCTATCGCACTAGTTTCTATGTCAAATATTGTTGGTGTCATCCGTTTCCTTTCGTATCATTAAAAACCCAGGAGTACCTTCCCCACACCAGGCACCGACCTGGTTGAAACTCCAATAATCTATAGCATCTTGTTCGCTCATATCCCGCTGAAGTATCTCCATAACCTTATTAAAATCATAAAGAATAAAAGTATCGGTAAAGCGTTGAACCTCCCCAATGATTGCCTCATCATAGCCATCCATTTTTAGCATGACTCCCCCTCATACCCGTGTTCTAAAGCCCACTCTCTCAAAATCGGATCAGTAAGAAAGCGGTCCCGAAGTTTCGTTTTCAAACGCTGTTCATTTTCCTTAAGTGCTTGATGAGACACGCGGGTGCCTTCTAGGCGGCTTATTATTTCAGCCACCTGAAGCCAATTTAAGTTTAACTTTTTTCCAGTATCTGTGTGTGGCTGCCTTAGAATATCCATTCGGACCTCCGTTCCATGTTCGTGACATTGTTTCGTGAGAATCATCTGGCGCATAGCGGTCCATGTAAGACCAGAAGATTTGCGTTGCATAAGTTAAGTTTCTACAGTCATCATATGTTCCCCCAATATCGGGGCGATGCTCCACCGCATCTAACCAACAGGCTCTATGTATCTGAAGGGGACCGAGAGCCTCCCCCCCGTCACCTAAGGCGTTGGGTGGGTCAGGATGACCTCCGGTCTCCACGGCTTGTATAGCATTTACTAAATCAGAAGAGGTCATCAGCGTCGGCTCCAATAGGTTCGGATCGTTCAAGCAACCTACCTGTTTGTGGGTTGTATTCGACATGACAGCCGACGCCTGTGGACCCTGTGTATCTGTTTTTGAGTACACGCAGCGTGGTGACATTCTTGAGTTCTTCGTCCTGTTGGTCCCTTTCCAATCCGATGCACATATCCGATAGGCTAGCAATACTGCCAGAGCCCCTAAGATGAGCCAGAGATACTTGACCGCCCTCTTCATGGGACCTCCCTTCTGGTCGCTTAAGATGCGACACAATAATTAATGAAATCTGCATTTCTTCCACGAGAGAGCGAAGCCTCGTCATGAGGTTATCAATCAACCGCCGCTCATCCCCATCCCCGATCGCCGACACGCAGATACTGAGGTGGTCTAGGAAGATATGTGTACAGCCCATCCCCCTTGCCATGTAACGCACACGGCTCAGTAAGTTCTCACTATCAAGTGATCCCCAGTGGTCATATAAAACACAGCGACCAGAGCCTACCGTGGCGTCAAAGGCTTCTCGTTTTTGTTCTGTTGTTATTTGGTCCTCTTCCCACCGATGAACAGGACACTCTAGATAGACAGCCATTAAAGACTGAGCGCTCTGTTTGACGTTCTCTTCAAGAGCCACAATACCTACCGTCTTTCCCTTACCCAGAAGCCAAGATTGCCATTCGCGGCACACACTGCTCTTGCCTTGCCCGGTGCCTGAAGTCAGGGTAACAACCTCTCCTTGCCGTAAGCCATAGGTCTTCTCGTTGAGCCCCGACCAAGGGTACTCAACTGACTCTACAACCTCTTCAGAAGAGACCCTCTCCCACAGTTCTTCACCGGGAAGAACGCCATCGGGTCTGTATATTTTTGCTCCCCAGATAGCGCTTACAAGTTCTTTAATACGTCCGGCTACCAACATCTCGTTGGCGTCCTTCAGGGGCAGTGAGGCAATCTTTGCTTTTCCGGGGGAAAGTAACATGGCGCAGTCCCGCGCCGCTTTCTGTCC
>Ga0209756_1000507_pt1 | contig 38320 bp, 27 predicted proteins | sample ETNvirenome_6_85_FD_184071 | JGI IMG/M metagenome (GOLD analysis project Ga0209756, IMG submission 184071) | Marine viral communities from the Pacific Ocean - ETNP_6_85 (SPAdes) (version 3) | ecosystem: Environmental > Aquatic > Marine > Oceanic | place: Pacific Ocean | collected 2013-06-19 | reverse complement strand
TATGAGCTAACTGCACATAATAAATTTTATGAAAAATGGGGCTTTCGACTACCATTCAGAGAGCAATTAACCGATGACGATATTGAGGTAGTTAGAGAAAAATATAAAGGAACCAATATACCTTTGTCGTCCTATAAAAACACTTATGATTGGGATTATTTAAAGTGAATAAACTAGATCAAATTCTGACACTAATTTCAGAGTATATAACAGAGCAACAAGATGTTGAATGGAAGCCGGGCAAAGATTGGATTGCATATTCCGGTCCAGTATATAATGATAAGGAATATGTAGCTGCCGTTAAAAGTCTTCTAGGGCAGTGGCTAATATTTGGTCAAGACGCTAGAAAATTTGAATTAGACTTTCCGCAATATCTCGGAAAGAAGTTCGGCTCCTTGGTTAATTCTGGAAGTTCTGCCAATTTGCTGATGGTTGCCGCGTTAAAGTCACAAAATTGGCTCAATCTGCCAGATGGTGCAAAAATTATTACGCCTATTGTTTGTTTTCCCACAACATTGAACCCAATATTACAGAATGGGTTCGAGCCAGTTTTCGTTGATGTAACACTGCCAGATTTGAACCTAGATTTAAATGAAGTCGAGCGCCTTTTAGAAAATGATACTAATCGTGAAATAAAAGCTATTATGTTCGCACATGTGTTGGGGAACCCTCCCGATCTTGATCGTTTAATGAGTTTGGTTGAAAAATATGACTTAATATTTTTAGAGGATGCATGCGATGCTCTGGGCTCAACATATGATGGCAAAAAACTGGGTTCGTTCGGAGACATATCCACATGTTCTTTTTTTCCGGCTCATCATATGACGATGGGTGAAGGAGGCTTTGTCGCCACCGACAATTACAAAGTTCGCAAGATTATAGCCAGCATACGAGATTGGGGAAGAGCATGCTATTGTAACACATCAAAGCCCGGTTCCGTATTAGAGGGAACGGCTTGTGGCAATAGGTTTAAAAATTGGCTTCCAGAAGCCAAAGAAGTGATTTACGATCATCGCTACGTATTCGATGAAATTGGATATAATTTAAAACCTCTAGAGCTACAGGCTGCGATGGGGCTTCAACAACTTGATAAACTTAATCTCTTAGATGAGGCAAGAAGAAAAAACTGGAGCCGTTTAAAGAAGATATTTGCACCATATCATAGCTATTTTCATTTGCCCGAGGCAACTGAAAAATCGGATCCATGCTGGTTTGCATTTTTGTTAACCGTTAAAGCCGATGCCCCATTCGACAAGGGAGACATTATAGAACATCTAGAAGCCGCCAAGATTCAAACTCGTTCTTATTTTGCAGGGAATATTCTGTATCATCCTGGCTATAATCATTTAGCCACCATTCAAGGCGACATGAAAAAGAAATATCCAATTGCACACAAAGTAACCACAAGTTCATTTTTCCTTGGAACGTTTGCAGGCATTACAGAGGAAAAATTAGATTACATTGAAAAAATCGTTAACGATTTTATGGACAAATACCGATGAAAATTGTTTATATTACAGGCTGCTTGGGTTTTATTGGTTCGTATACTACTAGAAAATGCCTTGAGAGAGGTTGGAGAGTCTATGGTGTGGATAAATGCACCTATGCAGCTAATTTAAAGCTATTGCGAGAATTTGGCACATATCCTAACTTTAAGTTTGAAAAATGTGATATAAAAGACATAGATAGGCTATATGATTGTGATTATATAATTAATTTTGCTGCTGAATCTCATGTTGGAAATAGCATTGTTAATAGCGACGAATTCGTTGAAAGTAATATTGTCGGCGTTAAAAATCTTTTGGACTTGGTGCGATTTAAGCCAATTAATTGTAATGAGCGACCTGTACTTTTTCACATCAGCACCGATGAGGTATATGGAGACATCGATCAAGGCGCACATACTGAACAAGACATTCTCAAGCCCAGTAACCCATATTCAGCTTCGAAAGCTGCTGCCGATATGTTGATAAACGCATGGGCTAGAACATATGATATAAATTACGTTATTTTGCGACCGACCAATAATTACGGCATTGGTCAATATCCTGAAAAGCTAATCCCTCTTTCGGTTAAAAACTTAATGCGAGGCAAAAAGATAATATTACACGATGAGGGCACTCCGATTCGCAATTGGCTGCATGCAGATGATACCGCCGAAGCTATCATGACAATTATTGAATCTGGCACAACCAATGAAATATACAATGTTGCAGGAGGATTTGAGCAAACAAATATCAAAACTGTTAGACAAATCATTCAGGCATTCAAGGGCACCAGTGAGAATTGGGAGCAATACGTAGACTTTTCTCACAGAGAGGGACAAGATGTTCGGTATGCCCTGAATGATAGAAAACTTAAAAATCTTGGCTGGAAGCCAAGGAAAAATTTTGATGATGAAATTTCGAATATAGTACAATACTATAAAGATAATTTTATTTGGTGATTTATGGAACTTTCTTACGAAGACATAATTGATAGACATCTTGGTGAACCTGCGGCTATAGTAGCTCATGGACCAAGCTTGAAGCCATATATGGAAACGTTTAAAACACTACAACACGATAAAAAACTTATTGTGTTTGAGTGCAACGACTGGTTTAATTTTTTCGATACAGCACCCAATTATTGGCTTTTTGCCAACAATGAACAAAGAATCGATCATGGCATAAAAAATATGGGGATGTGGAACACGTATCAACACCCTCGGAATATTATTCAGGCTCCAGATACCACTATATTATATGCAGATTCTGTTGACTTTTCCGATAAAGATTTTGTGCGTGAAAGGCTAATACCAGACTTTTTAGCATATGATCAGAGGCACTTTAAGGCTCATAGGTGCATGGATATTTTAAAAAACTTTAAAGCATACGTAACTAAAGAGAAAAATCTAAACTATAGAGATTATGGAAATAATTCTGCTATGTGGCAATCACCACGAGCCCAAGGTGGGGCAGGTTTTTCTGGTGGACTATCTGGTGGACCAACTGGCAATGGACAATGTTGTAATCAAATAATACCAGGAAGACTTACCATTCAAGAAAGACTACAAGAAATAACGGGTTATTCTGAACATTACAGCACCGGAGATTCCGCCGCGCTTCATATGATTTCTTTTGCCATTATTATGGGCTGCAATCCAATATATGTAGCTGGCATGGATTTAGATTATGCGCTGGGATATGCAGCCGACAACGACGAATTAAAACGGTTATACAAATTTGTTCAGCATAACACGGATTGGCAAACAACCCAATTTAATATGAGAAACGATTTGAAGGTTATAAATGAAAGCGCCAAAATGCGTGGCATAAAAATTATTAACTTAGCGAAAAATGCATGGTATAATGAATTAGAAAAAGGAGATTTTTGTGTATAATAGTAGGAGAAACAGTGAGTAAAACTTTTATTATTGCCGAGATCGGCATTAACCATAATGGTGATATGAATTTAGCTAAAAAACTAATTGATGGTGCAGTCCAAGCGGGCTGTGATTTGGTTAAATTTCAGAAACGAACAATAGATTTGGTCTACACCCAAGAAGAACTAGACAAGTCAAGGGAAAGCCCATGGGGTACTACAAATCGAGAACAAAAAGCTGGTCTTGAATTTGGGGAAAAAGAGTATGATAAAATTAACAGATATTGTAGAAAAAAGGGAATCGCTTGGACCGCTTCTGCTTGGGATGTTCCAAGTCAATTGTTTTTAAGGAAGTACGACTTAAAATACAATAAAGTTGCCTCGCCAATGCTGACTTATGATGAGTTGTTGGAAACAATTGCCGAAGAAGGAAAGCACACCTTTATATCAACTGGCATGAGCACAATTGAGCAGATTCGAAAAGCAGTGTCAATATTCAAAAAAGCAAATTGTCCTTATGAACTAATGCACTGCAATAGCACTTATCCACTCAACCCGGAGGATACAAATCTTCGTGTTATCGAAACACTGCGAAACGAATTCGGTTGTGACGTGGGCTATAGTGGTCACGAGGTGGGAATTATCGTCAGTTGTGCAGCGGTAGCCCTCGGCGCGACCTCGGTTGAACGACACATCACTTTAGATCGTGCTATGTATGGTTCCGATCAGTCGGCGTCACTAGAACTGACAGGATTGAACAAACTCACATCGTATATCCGTGATATCGAAAAATCTTTAGGTTCACCAGTTAAAAAGATATATGCCTCCGAAGTGTCTGCTATGAAGAAACTTAGGAAACATTAATGCAGACATTAACCGCTTTAATACCAGCGAGAGGTGGTAGTAAAGGAGTGCCAAGAAAAAATATTTACAACCTAGCTGGCTTTCCACTCTTGGCTTATTCTATAGTAGCATGCAAAAAGTGCACAGGTATTGACCGAATAGTTGTGTCCACTGACGATAGAAAAATTGCAGAAGTGGCAAAACAATATGGTGCTGAAGTTCCGTTTTTGCGACCGGCAGAATTTGCACAAGACCATTCAACAGATTTAGAAGTTATAAAACATTTTTATTCAATTGAGGGAGCACAGGATTTGGCATTTGTTCGACCAACCACGCCTCTTAGAAAAGCAAAGGTTATGGATTTGTTTGTTGAACAATACTTTAAAAAAAGAGAAATAATAACTGGTATGCGTTCTGCTCATGAGCTTCCCGAATCTCCTTATAAGTTTTTCAAAATTGTCGATGGAATATTTACTGGTTTTTTTGATGATTTCAACGGAATTAAGGATTATACAAATTTGCCTCGACAAATGTTTCCCAAAGCGTATCATCCAAATGGATATTTGGATATACTAAAAAAAGAAACAGTTTTAGAAGGAAATGATTTTGGCAATCAAATTATGCCAGCTATTACTGAGTTTATAACAGAAGTCGATGAAGGATATCATTTTGGTTTGTTGGAGAACCAAATTCAAATGGGCAACTATGAAATATATCAGGATTTAAAAAATGATAAATACTAAAAATAGGATTATAAAAGATAACTTTACTTTAGATCGTGGCGAGTTGACTGCTAACAGGCATAAAAATGAGCCACTAGCTCTTGGCGATCAGGTGCCCGTAGTTTGGCATAAAGCTAAGGATTTTAATATTTATGACGAAAACGGAAATAAATGGATCGATATGACCGCTGGTATATTCGCAACTAATTCCGGGCATGCAAATGAGAAAATCAAGGAAGCCATTAAAAACCAATTAGATTCAGATTTACTTTTTGCATATCAATACGAGACTAGAATAAGAGATAGGTTTGTCAATAAGTTATTAGACATAACGCCAGATTATCTCAACAAGGCTGTATTGTTAAACACGGGTTCTGAAGCAACCGATGCATGTTACAAACTCATTAAACTATGGGCCAAAAAGAACAACAAAAAATACATAATTTGTTTTAATGGAAGTTACCACGGACGAGTTTTGGGCTCTGCCCTTATGTGTGGTTCCAAGGTCGCTGCAACATGGTCAGGCATTAAAGATGACGATATAGTTTTTATTGATTTTCCCTATTATGTAGATGACACATTTGATCCTCGAATGTTGCCTCCTAAAGAACAGATAGCAGCATTTTTTCTAGAGACATATCAGGGGTGGGGCGCATGTATGTATCCGCCTGAATATATGAAAAGTTTATATGGCTTTGCCAGAGAGATAGGTGCGCTAGTTTGTTTTGATGAAATTCAGGCTGGGTTTTACAGGATGGGCGATCTTTTTGGATTTATGACCTATGGAGATTTTATTGAGCCAGATTTGATTAGCCTAGGGAAAGGAATTTCTTCTTGCCTGCCGATGTCAGCCGTTTTGGGAAAATCAGAAATAATCGATATTGATCAAGGAGCCAATCTGAGTGGGACACATGCTGGAAATGCTATTTGTTGCGCCGCTGCCCTCGCCAACTTAGAATTTTTAACCGATGAAACGTTTCAAGAGGAATTAAAACATAAAGTCAAATGCTTCGAAGAAAGATGTCAACAGCTTCTGCACCTAGACGCTGTTTTGAAAGTCAACTATAGAGGGATGGTAGCTGGCATTGTTCTTAAGTCTACAGAAGTGGCAAATAATGCCGTTAACAATTGTTTGCTCAATGGTGTATTACCTGTGTGTACTTTTAGAGAGTCTATAAAACTTGGACCTCCTTTAACCATTAGTATAGATGCTATTGAGGAAGCTTTCGATGTTATCGAAGATGCTATTAAGGAGGCTTCGTATACCAATGAGTAATAAGTCAATTATAAATGATAAAAAATATTTAGAGTACACATACTCTGACACCGCAGCCCCTCCGAGTGAATATCCTAAACTGTTTGCAAAATGGCTGTTAGATACTGTTTATAATGATGTTGGCACAATTGGTGATTTTGGATGCGGAAGAGGAGATTATTTAAAAGAGTTTCAGAGGCTTGGGTTTACTCCACATGGTTTTGATATATCGCCCAATATTTCTATGTTATCTGATTTTAATGTTAAACAAATAGATTTTGCTAATGACAAAGCGCCATATACGAAAGAAAAATTCGATTTTATTTTTAGCAAATCAGTGGTGGAACACTTACGTGAGCCGTCTACTTATTTGACAGCAATTCATAAAAGTTTAAAAGATGGTGGCAAAGCCGTTGTTATGACCCCTAGTTGGAAACACACCCATTGGGGTCCATTCTATATCGACCATACACATGTGACCCCGTTTACAAAACACTCTTTGAAAGCCGCTTTAGAAATGGCAGAATTTAAAAACGTATCTGTACAGTATTTTTATCAACTTCCAATTCTTTGGAAATATAGCTGGCTGACACCGGCAGTTCAACTGCTTGCAAAATTGCCATTGCCATTTGCTCCATATAACGATGTACCCTGGAGTGTATCGAATTCGGCCAATAAGCTTATTCGCTTTTCTAAAGAGGTTATGCTTATGGCTGTGGTGGAGAAATAATATGTTGAATATTCGCCATACAGGAATTGTTACAAGTGATATTGACAAATCTATCTCTTTTTATGAAACGTTCGGTTTCAAGATACAAAAAGATATGATAGAATCTGGCAGTTATATCGATAATTTCTCTGCGCTAAAAGATGTTATTGTTCGAACTGTAAAAATGTCTTTGGATAACGGAGACATGATTGAGTTGTTGTATTATCACACACACCCAGAAAAACCAGACATGTCAAGAAAGATAACACAAATTGGATGCTCGCACATTGCCCTAACCGTTCCAAATTTGGATAATCTATATCAAGAACTGAACGAAAAAGGTGTTTTATTCAACAGTGAGCCCCAGCACTCCCCAGACGGTTATGCAAAAGTGACTTTTTGTAAAGATCCAGACGGCTCTTTAGTTGAATTGGTAGAGGTTTTGAAGTGACATACTTAGATAACTTGTTTTCACTAAAAGGCAAAGTAGCGATTGTTACGGGCGCATCTCGGGGGAATGGTCAGGCGATAGCGCAAGGTTTTGTAGAAGCTGGCGCAACAGTGTACAATATTGATGTTATTGAAAATAATGACTCAGGGATTATATTTCTTCAGTGCGATATCACCAGTGACCACGAGTTGCAGAATAGTATTGACCATATTGTTGATAAAGAGGGGCGCATAGACATACTTGTTAACAATGCAGGCGTAACACGCTCTTCGTATTCTGATCAAGATTGGGATGACACATATGCTGTAAATTTGAGAGCACCATTTGTTTTGAGCCGTCTGGTACTTGAACATATGAAACAAGCTGATACAGGTTCTATCATTAATATAACGAGCTTGAATTCAGAACTTGCGTTTCCAGGTAATCCATCATATGTTGCATTTAAGGGAGCCCTAAAACAATTGACTAAATCTATCGCGCTAGATTTTGGGGAGCATAACATTAGAGCTAATAATTTAGGACCAGGATATATCAAAACAAAAATGACTGAAAAAAGCTGGCATAATGAAGAATCGAACGAGGCAAGAAAAAACAAAACCGCATTAAAACGGTGGGGACATCCCGAAGATTTAGTTGGCGCGGCTATTTTTTTAGCATCTAATGCGTCGAACTATGTGACCGGTCAAGATATATATGTTGACGGTGGCTGGCTTATAAAGGGATTATAAGTTGCATTATAACTTTACAGCTTTCGATAAGTTTGAAATATTTTCTTCCAATCAAGAGGTCGAGAAATATAGACAATCCAAAATTGATGAAGTTCAAAAAAATGTTTCTTTTATAGAGCGTCATTTTAATACAAAAATAGATGTTTTAGAAATTGGATCTGGAAACTCAAAATTTTTATATGGACTAGACAAAGCCGATCTTTTAAAATCTGGATATGGAATAGATGTCAGCAAAAGTAGAATTGATTTTGCTAATGAGTGGAAAAAAGATTTACAGATACAAAACGTACACAATGTTCACGGAAACGCATTAGACCTAGATCTGGATAACCTTCCAGAGTTTGATTTGATTTACTGTGTTGACATGGCATTCCAACTTTTCGACCCCGCGCAACCGGGCAGTGATATTAAATTTTTAAATAGTTGCTATAAAAAGCTAAAAAAAGGAGGTAAAATAGTCTTAGAACTTGATAGCAGTGAACAGATATTGAAAAGCCTTCATAATGATAAAGCAAAGCTATGGCAAGAATTCGACAGTTCCGACCCTTGGATGTATCTTTTGTGGGATTGCACTTATGATCGACAAAAGTCCTATTTATATATTAAAAAAGCTTTTATAAAAAGAGACTTATCTAAAATTTCTAAAAATAACATATGTTTGAGAGTATATGATCACAGTGATATAATTACTATGCTAGAAAAGCTTTCTTTTGGCACCGTGCAAATATATGATTATTGGAGCAAAAAGGGAGATATGTCCGACGATGAATTTTTAGTTGTAGGAAAAAAGTAATGGCAACACAGAATAAAAACGAGAATACACCACAGATTAAACCACCGGTTTTTTCAGCAAATGTTGATTTTAAACCAAAAAAGAATAAAGGATACCAAAACAGGGTATTGTTATTGAATCCGCCAACTGATAGAACGCAGTTTGTAGGATCTGACAACTACTTTCCTTTGGGACTTATAATGTTAGCTACTGTTCTTAGACAAAATGAGGATGTAGCAGAGGTTATGGATATAAACAATGATCTCTTTCATAAAGATTTAAGCGATACTCTTTTTGTTGAACATATGAATGAAACGGTATTGCCGTACATTGAAGAAATGAAACCCGATATAGTAGGCATCGGTGGCACCTTTTCTGGAGCTTTCAAATATACCAAAATAATTGCAAAAATGGTCAAAAACAAATTTCCAAACATTCCCACTATTGTGGGTGGCAACCACGCCAGCACGTTTAAAGGAATGGTATTGGAAAGGTTTAGGTTTATAGATTATGTTATGATTGGCGAGGGAGAGCATACCTTTCCCGAACTTTTATATTCAATCATACACAATAATGGTGAAGGAATTGAATCTGTAGACGGAATATGCTATAGAAAGGGTGGGCACTGGAATGATTCGTATAATGCTTCGCTTCAAGATGAACACACTCCTAAAGAAGACATAATTATACAACAAAAGCGATATTATATCGATCACTTGGATGCGCTACCTAAGCCTGATTTTGATATTGTTGATGTGGATAAATATTATATGGATACTTCACAATGGTATAACCCTCTTAACATTGAAGTTGGACAGCCATTTCCAATTATTTCTAGTAGAAGTTGTCCCATGAGATGCACATTTTGTAATATGTGGCACGTACATGGTCCAAAAATTAGATATAGAAGTGCGGACGATGTTGTTGATGAAATCGAATATCTATATCACAAATACAATGCACGATATTTTCAATTTATGGATGATAACTTCACATTTGATAAAAAGCGCGTCATTCGTATGATGACTGAAATATCTCGTCGGGGCTTGAAGATCTCCTATGACACGCCAAATGGAATCGCCATCAACAGACTCGATGAAGATGTGATCAAGGCTATGGTAGAAGGTGGATTGATTAGAATAAGCATTGCAATAGAAAGCGGTTCACAGCAGATAAGAGATTTGATGATGAAGGGACTTAAGCAAAATAAAATTTATGAGGCAACAAGAGAGTTGGCAAAATATCCTCATGTTTTTATTAAAGCCTTTTTTATTGTCGGGATGCCCGAGGAAACAGAAGAAACATTAGAAGAGACAAGAGAAATGATCAAAGCATTGCCTATAGATAAATTTTCTATAAATTATGCCACGCCGTTTCCCGGCACAGCCCTGTTTAACCAATGTAAAGCCAAAGACATGTTGCGGTATGAAGTAGAGGATTATGTGGAGATTGATGGACATCAACTGCGCTCAGACAGACCTCATTTCAAACCATATGACTTAACGGAACAACAGTTGATGGATTTTGTAGAGTGGGGCGACGAGTACATAAAGACGCTTCCAGACAAGACAGGCAAATATGATCCCCGTGGGGCTGGCGATATCGCCTCCTACGGGAGCGTTTTTAATTGATAGAGGTGTAAGTGTCAAAATTAAGTAAGTCCCATCATATGACGTTTGTGAAGAAGGGATGGGGATGGGAGCGCTGGATTGTTAACAAGTCAGAATATTGTGGTAAGCTCTTGTTTTTCAATAAAGGAAAACAATGTTCATGGCACTATCATGTATTAAAAGATGAGGTATTTTATTTACAATCTGGCAAAATGATGGTAAAATATTCAGATGAAGATGTTATCGAAGACGCAAAGGAACTTATCTTGAATCCCGGCGATAACTTTCATGTATATCGTGGCTTAAGACACAGAATGATTGCATTAGAAGATTCAGAGCTATTTGAATTTTCTACAGAGCATTTTGATAGCGACTCACACAGACTCGAAAAAGGTGACTAATGATATATTATGTTGACATAGATGAAACCATTTGCTTTTATGAAGGCGAAAGGGACTACCCACAAGCGAAGCCAATTAAGCAAAACATCGAAGCTATCAATAGATTATACAATGCAGGACATACTGTTGTATATTGGACCGCAAGAGGTACAGTGACAGGCATAGACTGGACAGAGCTTACCCACAATCAACTAGATGTATGGGGAGCTAAATATACAGATGTTAAGCTTGGCAAGCCAAATTATGATTTATTTATTTGCGACAAGGCGATAAGTTCTTATATGTTTTTTGATAAGGAAGAACCATGAAGAATATATTAATTACTGGCGGTTCGGGAATGCTCGGAAGTGCCTTTAAAAAACTCTTGCCGGATGCGATATACATATCATCAAAAGACTATGACTTAAGAGATCGTAATCAGGTTAATGAAATGTATGCCACACATAAGCCAGAATATGTTATACACTTGGCTAGTCGAGTTGGTGGTGTTCTTGCCAATATGCAAAATTTGGGAGATTTTTATTTTGACAATATTATGATGAATACGAATGTGCTCGATGCGGCAAAAGAACACAAAGTCAAAAAAGTCTTATCTTGCTTGAGTACTTGCGTCTACCCGGATAAAGTGAGTTATCCGCTAACAGAAAACCAAATCCATAACGGTCCTCCACATTCTTCAAACTATACCTACGCATATACAAAAAGAATGATTGACATTCAATCAAGAGCATATAGAGAGCAATTTGGTTGCAATTTTATAAGCATGTCACCAAACAATTTATTTGGAGAACATGATAATTTTGATTTGGAAGATTCGCACGTAATCCCTGCAATGATAAGAAAGATATATGAAGCGAAACAAGCTGGGGAAGATGTCACAATGTGGGGCGATGGAGCGCCTTTAAGAGAGTTTACATATATCGATGATATTTGTAGCATTTCTTTGTTTTTGTTAGAAGTATATGATGATCCTGAGCCTATAAACGTTGGCACCACAGGTGAACGAACTATTAAGGAGATAGCAGAAAAAATAGCATCTTATTTTAATTTTGAAGGCAATATCGTCTGGGACATTTATAAACCAAAGGGACAACACAGAAAACCATCGGATAATTCTAAATTATTGGAGCTTGGTTGGAAAGAAGAAAATTATACCGATTTCGACAAAGCCCTTCAAAAAACATGCAAATGGTTTGAAGATAACTATCCAAACATTAGAGGTGTGAAGTGAAGACAGCTTTGGTAACAGGCGTGACTGGGCAAGATGGATCATATCTAGTAGAGCTACTTTTAGACAAAGGGTACTATGTTGTTGGTATTAAAAGACGAACATCACTGATCAATACCGATAGAGTCAATCACGTTTTCGAAGAAAAGATCAATGCCAAAAATTTTGAATTAGTGTATGGCAATTTGAATGATTCAGGGTGTCTTCATAGGCTGTTGCTAAAATACAAGCCCGATGAAGTGTATAATCTGGCTGCACAATCTCATGTACGAGTTTCTTTTGATACACCTGAAGAAACAACAGAATACATAGCCATGGGAACCTTACGTCTTTTAGAAGCAGTTAGAAATATTTGTCCTGAAGCAAAATTTTATCAAGCCTCATCGTCTGAAATGTTTGGCGATAACCCCAATGTTCCACATAATGAGAAAACACGTTTTGCGCCCGCATCACCATATGCGTGTGCAAAAGTATATGCACACTATTTAATGAGGAACTATCGAGAAAGCTACGGTCTTCATGCCTCCAGCGGAATTCTATTTAATCACGAATCTCCCCGTCGCGGTGAAACGTTTGTCACTAGAAAAATAACAATGGCTGCCGCAAAAATTAAATTGGGATTACAAGATACGCTTTATCTCGGAAACTTAGATGCTAAACGAGACTGGGGGTTTGCTGGAGATTATGTAGAAGCAATGTGGTTAATGTTACAACAGGACAGCCCAGATGATTATGTTATAGCCACTGGGAAATCATATAGTGTCCGTGAATTTTTAGAACTAGTCTTCGAACATGCAGATTTAGACATTCGCAAGCATGTAAAAATTGACGAAAGACTTTTTAGACCACACGAAGTCCCATATCTTCTAGGGGATTCTACCAAAGCGCAATCCAAGCTTAATTGGACGCCCAAGGTAGACTTCCAGAATTTAGCTATTATGATGTATGAATCAGATTTACACAATGTTACTAAAGGAGTAAAATAACATGAAACTTTCAAATCAAGCTTTAGGAGCCTTAATGATGGCTCTACAAAAATCTCTTCTAGAGCAGAGCGATATCGTCCCTGTATTAGAGAGTCTTACTTTTACTGATACCCCAAATGGACTCATAGTTGACAATCCACCAATGGTGAACACTGCTTCAACTGGATACCAAACACCAGAGGAAGAAGAAACAGAAACTGGTGCAATTTTTCGTGCTTATATAGATGAACTTAACAACAATTCTTAATGCCAAAATATATCTATCAATGCATAGAATGCACACAAATATATGAGATTATACACTCGTTTGGAGAAAGTGCGGGTACATGTACCCAAATAAATGAAGATAGCCAATGCGGTATTGATAGCAAGCTTGAGCGAATACCACAGCAAATTAATTATCTTAAAAAGCAAGAAAAAAAGATAAAAGTAGGACAAGTTGTTAATGATCATATTGAAAGCACTAAGCAAGAGATAAAAGAATATAAAGAGGAAATGATGAATTGGAGCCCTAAGAAATGAATATAGATTGGATATTAATATCTGCACTTGCTGCTTCTTTAATTATCAATGGCGTTTTTATATGGTATACTATCAAAATATTACAAAAACTCTCTTATATGTATGACAACGCAAATGCTTTACAAACCATTAATAAGTCGTTCTTAGAACACGTTAATGCGATTCACGAAATGGAAGTATTCTATGGCGATGAAACAATTGGTGGACTTATACAGCATACGCAATATGTTGTGGAACAATACGATAATTTTAATGAAATATTTGAAGACTTACAAAATGGCGTCATACAAGTTATAGACGAAGAAACAGACACACAAGAAGGAGCAGACGAAGATGCCAAGGAAGAGATCGGGTAAACATTATTTTACCAAAGATCATGAAAACGCCATAATACAATATGTCGCCACTGATGATCAACGGATAAGAACAGAACTATATGTTGAATACATTGGTCCAGCATTTAATGAAATGGTAGATAAAATTGTATACACATATAAATTTACAAATTTACCAAACATAGACGCTCTTAAAGGTGAGTGTAAAGTTTGGCTAACTACAATTCTGGACAAATATGATCCCAGCAAGGGATCTAAAGCTTTTTCCTATTTTAGTGTGATTACTAAAAACTGGTTTATCCACAAGGTGAAAAAGAATGCAAAGAGAGCCAGAACTGAAGTGCTTTATGACGAGCTACCAAAGGCAATCGAAAACGAACGTCTTGTAACTCACAATAGGTACCACACACAAAGAGAAGAAAAAGAATTTTGGATATCGCTTTGGACAGAAATCGAACACTGGGATACTGGCAACCTGAAAGACAACGAACAAAAGGTTCTAGAAGCAGTAAAAATCTTATTAAACTCCATAGATGAGGATGAGATGATATACAATAAAAAAGCTATCTATCTTTATTTACGAGAGTTAACTGGTCTTAACACAAAACAAGTGGTTAACAATCTTAATAAATTGCGCGTAAGATACCGCATTTTTAAGAAAAACTGGATAAATGGAAAAATATAATATTCGCAGCTTCTAATTATTATGGAGCGCGACTATTATGAAAAAAGTAGATAATTACCTTAAAGAAGCCATTGGCAATATACGCAATGACCGTGAAATAACAAAAGAATTGCTTAGCGATTTAATTGTATATTTAAGCGAAGATGAAGAGCGACACAGAGAAGTCGGTACCATCGCTGCCAAGTATGTCGAAACCTTACAGCGTTCGAACGAACAGCTTGTAAAGGTTGTAACCTTGTTGCAAAAAAAACAAGGCGCATCTACAGGCTTATCTGATTTAGACAAAACAGAAATATTCGACCTATTAAATGGAGGTGATGAATAATGTCACAACCAAGTTTAATACAATTTATATTAGACCAAGAAGGTAGTTCGGTTTATGGGGATGACAAAAATTATGATATAAATGATATCACAATTGAAAGCGCATTACAGATGGTCGCCGTCAAAGAGTTCGACAATCAGGCATATGTTGATAATGGGATTGGATTTAAGGCGTTTATACTGGCATACGACAACAAGGGTCTTAATTGGACTATGAGCGGGGCAGACCAAGCAGACAAACAAGGCGCACAAAAAACAGAAGTGTCAGAAGGCGGTCTTCTTGGAGGAGTAAAAAAATATTTAAAACGTAAGTCAACATCAGAATCTCAAGAAGACGAAGAAGGGGCAGCAAATCTCAATAACGCCGCCATAGAAGCCTTGACCCAAGTTAATTTTATAAACGATGTTAGAGTAAAAGTATGGATTCCTGCATTAGATAAGGATATTAGCAATCCTCGTATTATTCAAGGTGGTCCGCCGTTGGCAGATTCAATATATCTACAAGATCGAGATCTATATCAAACTTGTGCCATAGACAAGGAATCGTTATTGGTTTCGTTACCTCCCCCTGGCTCATTGGTGGTGGTCGATTATCTTAATCGAAAAACTAGAACCGGGCTAACAATGAAACACGCAATATGTACGGATATAAACTTTGCTCGTATTATAATGGCAGAGTTTGCAGGTGGCGTTGATGTAGAAGCTATGTCTACTTTCTTTGAAAACTTGGCTAGCACTTCAGACACTTTCGATTTTGCCAACGGAGATTCCATCGGACAGCTTCTTCCCGTCACCCCTGCGATGACGCCAGATAATATCGCTGCTTTGGCAGCCAACTACGACAGCCCTGGCACATACAACGTGGTCACCGATGAGGGCGTCCCGGAGGTTCCAAACAAGAGTCAACATTTAAGTCATCTTAACAATGCCCACCACGAATTTCAACCCTATATGAAAGCATTTATGTATAAAGCCTGGGCTGATAAACGAATAACTATTAAATTAAATAGTACATATCGCAGTCCAGCGTCACAACAACGATTAAGAAAGGAGTGGATTGCTGGCGGCAAAGTTGGTGCCGAACCAACCACTGGTACAAGCTGGCATAATTTTGGCATGGCGATGGACTTCAATCCCATATTAGAGAACGGGACAAAAATCATGCTGGCGGACTCCCCCCATGCCTGGGCAGCGTCTGGTGTTGTAGAGGCCGGAGAGTCTGTAAATCTTTATTGGGGAGGCAGGTTCCGCACAAATTGGGATCCGATACATTTTGATTTTAGAAATGTGGTGGTATACTCAGTTATGAAAAACAAGTTACTTGATTTAAGTATCGCACAAGGAGTTCCAGCAAATCGAGTAAACTATTCTGCCGTGGTTTAACATAGGATAATTATGTCGCAAATACCAAGAATACAGAAATCTCAATTAAGCCCCAAAGTTTTTAGCGTGGGTGTTGTACAGCCTGAAGGACCATCGACTGGACTAGTTCCCCCCGCAAGTTTAAATGGTTATCAAACAATACAAGGAAATTTTTCATTATACCATGGAGGAGCAAAATTTGCCACGGCATATGAGTTGGTCAAAGTTGGGAATTACAATATCGTTAAAGAAGTGGCTGTGTATGTGATTGCAATGTTGGACGCCGCCAAACAAGACGGAATCGATTTAAGAGTTACTAGTGGCTTTCGAACTATGGAAGAACAATCAACGTTGTATAACACAAACAAGACTACAACTACTATCATTGCATCCAAGCCAGGATATAACACACACCAGACTGGCATTGCAGTAGATTTTAATGTTTCTGCGAACCAAGGCAAAGTTTACGAATGGCTTGTTAAAAATGCTTATCGATTTGGATTTATTAGAACCATTCCAAGTGAAAGGTGGCATTGGGAATATTGGGGGAAATGGCCAGGGCAAAAAAGACCGGATTGGGTAGGCGGCGCACGAAATCAAAAAAATAGATTAAAACATATGCGACTCTCTATGTTCTCTAAAGTTCCCAAATATCATAGCTGTGGAGACAGGAAGTCTGGTGGCAAATTTGCAATGATATCCTCTGCTTGGTGGACTTCATATGGTGCAGCAAACGGTCATACAGATTCTACCACAACCGGTGCAACCAATTCGTGGATTGGATTCACAGACGAATTTCTTCCCGATAAACTTGATCGGCAAGATCCTACTTGGGATAAGCTTAAGTTTTAAGTCATAACTATTTACTAACATGCCAACAGAAAAATTAAATAACATAGATCCTGATAGTGGACAAGCAATTATTGCTGAAAATGATCCGAATTACAGGGCTGGATATGGAACTGGGGTTCTTAACGAGGCTATTGTAGAGCCTCTGCCAAAAAGAATTACTACAGACGGCGAAACAGTTATAAATCGTGGCAATTCGTGGATAGTTTTAGGCAGAGATAGACCAGCATCACGAGCCTCTGGTTTTGGCGGCTCAGGCGCAACCCAAGCAAGCGCAATAGATTTAGTTGTTGGGATGGGCGCTTTAGACCGCGACGAGCCTGAATATGCAGATCCGAACTTTAAAGGGGACTCTGCTCGTATATACATATCGCAAAGATCTAATATAGACGATGCGTTCAACATCACATCCGAGAGAGCATCTGACATTGGAAACCAGAAGAACCAATCAGCTATTGGTATGAAAGCTGATTCTGTTCGAATTATTGGAACAAACGGAATTAAACTTTTGACAAGGCAGCACAACAGGGATAGCAGAGGCGGGCTCGCAGCTTACAATGGCATTGAGCTTGTTGCAGGCGGAAGAGCAGGTGGTATAAAAGCAGAAGAACAGTTACAATATATGGTCAAAGGCGAAAATTTAGTAGATGCCCTATCCGAATTAGAAGACAGAATTGTAGAATTATATTCAATAGTGTTGAACTTTCTTAAAGCGCAAATTCAAGTCAACGCTGCGATTGCTTCGCATAATCATATGGGCACCGGAGTTGGTGGAAATGCTGGCGGACCCATTGCGACAGTTGTTACAACAGCGCCGTCTTTTACTTTGCCATCAACTTGTGTACAGGCGATACAAGATGCGGCAGAAGGTATGGTAGATAATATGAAAGGTAGAACGAATATGAATATTAACTGGCATAATAAATATCTTGTTGAAGCTAGCAGTAATTATATTTTAAGCAAGTACAATAAGGTAAATTAAATGTTAGAAAACTGGAGATCTCTTACTGAGTGTGAACCCTTTATTGGTCCCGAAGGGGACTATTATTATATTGTAGTAGAAAGCGATTTTCTATCCCCAGGCGTAGAGCGGGATTATAGGCTTGATCTCGCAAAGCCCCAGGGCATTACAAAGTTATTGGATTTTTATGGCAAAAAATATGATCTTACTACCATTATGGATTTGGTTGCAGTATCGGAAACACCAGATTACTTTGTAAGTTTAAAGCCTACGGTCAAAATGAAGGTTTTGGTCAAGATACCGATATATGCCTTCGCTGCCCTTCCAGACGATTTGGACTCTTGCGACATTAATAAACCAGCAGAGGGATTTTTCAAAGCACCCATTTCGATTTACACGTATCAACAACAAATAGATTTTATTGTGGATGCAATCGAATCGTATACCACGTTCATGTCACGGTCTTCTACATTTATCACCAATATTAATATTGCCGCTGAATTAAAAAGACTAAAACTCGTAGCAGATGTTATTAATAGATATTTGTCCATCAACTATATTAATCAGGATCCATCCAGATACAATGACTGCGATCCTGTTATAGATAAAATATTACTAATAGGGTATGCCTACGATTATACAGTTGCATTTGCACTAGTCGATGATGAACAGCATACAATAGGATATGACTGTTTTATAAATCACGAAGTTTTGAGTCACCTGACAACAGCAAACTATTTGATTAATCTTGAAAAGATGTTCAACGAACTATCAAACAGAGATACTAATAATTTTGATATTTTTGCCTTTTTAGCCAAATATACGCTGCCAACCGTTGTGATGGGAACAAAGTCTATCATGTCGGACGGGACAGCAATATACAGCGAAGATGGAACAACGGCTGGGTTTGCCGATCTAGCAAAGATCTTGTCACTTGAACTAAATATTAATCTTTGTAAATCTAGCGAGGAATTGGCAGAGGAAGAGGGGCGCATATTTGATGCCGAAACAAGAGCAAACCTAAAACGCTCCCAAGAACAGATCCAGACCTTCAAGGGTGATAATCGTCTTTCCGCGCCCAATGTTCAAGCCTTAAGAACCAAATTTAAAGTTTTAAGCGCTGGAGGTCGTGCTGCTTTTCCAGTGATTGAACCGGCATCAGAACGTAAAAAGAAAAATATTGGGGTAACTGATTTATGGGTAGATGAAATGGGAAAGCAGTGGACCCATATTGGCGAAGAGGGATACGGTGCCCCCGGAGTTGTATTTGGAAAACCCCTCGACCCGGAGAATCCAGAATTTAGTGACCCAGCCGTACCAGAGGAGCCACTTATACTAAGGTCTATGTTAGGTGAATATCGTGAATACGCTGGAGCCGACAATCCCGGTAAAGCAGCGTTGAAAGTATTGTACAATGATGTCTTGGCGAAAATAGATCTTGGCTGCACTATTAACGAAGCTTTACAGTGTTATCTTGAAAGAACTATACAATTAGTCGGTGAGCAGGTCACTGATGGCGATTCCGATCTGGGAGAAGTAATCAATGCTTCAGTAACGTTGGGTAAAATGGTCGATGCACAGTGCGGATTTAATAAATGTAACGGAAGTCCAGATGTAGATGTGGCACTTGGTTTGCCCGTTTTTCAAGGTATAAGAATACCGGATTATTTTCCAACTTTAGATTTTTTGGCAGATGCTATGAATCAAGCACTAGAGCAACTATATGCTGCTTTGGTCCAAGCACTTTCGTCTGCAATATTAAGGATTCTAACTAATTCTTGTCAATTAATATTTGATGATATATTAGGAGAAGGAACAGCCTCTGCATCGATCAAAGATGGTTTCCAAGATTGGATAAGCGAGAGTGTAGGAATAGATCTTAGCGGCTGTGCCGATCTAGATGATGCTGAACGGGAGATATGTGAAGCCGAAGCATGGAAGAACGCTTTAACCGGTGCCGGTGGCTCTGGTTTTGTGGGCGCAATTGGAAACTACGTGTCTCGTATGGTGGCTTCGGGATATGCAGCTTGGCAAGATACGGGCGTTTCGCTTAACCTGCCGATCCCACCAGATATTGAAAACTATCAGGATGGATGGAAGGTCGAAGAAAAATATGTTACACCAGAAGCAATCAGGGACTTCTTAGCGTGGACCAGGGCGGCAACAGAAGACGTTAACGCGGTTACATCAGCAACGGAGCAAATGGCTTTGGCTAAAGGCACAGCTTCAGAGGAAACCAAAGAAATAGCATTTAAATGTATACAAATACGAAATCCAGATTATGCTTCTTTGTTTCGTAACAAATACGAGTTTGCCGATCTTTTGGAAGCAATAGGCAGAATGGTAGATCCTAAATTCTTAGAGTTAGTGCCTGAACCCACACAATCCACACCTCCAGATTTTTGTAAATTAGGTGACGGCTCAGACGCTAAAACTTTAAGGAGTTCGATATTAGCAGAAAAAGATCCAGAACTTGATAATGAGGCTATAAATGAGATTATCAATAAAGAGGTAGAACACAATACAAAGAAACTTATTGAAATTAGACAGCAGTTAGATGCTGTTTTAAACGGTAAATTAGCTCCTGATATGCCACCTATATTTGGTACTAAGAATTCACTAATCCCTTCTACACCAAAGGTAATAGACGACACTATTCGAGCCGCTTCCCAAGGCGTTTTTGGACCAGTAAAAGCCAATTTTGATCATATCGGGCGAATTTATGGACAGCTTTGGAATAAGTACTTGTGGCATTTCCCAGATCCCGAAAAAATAATTACTGCACCTGACCTCTACGAAAATTGGGTGACCGAGGGAAGATTGCGAGCCTGGGTGGATGAAACTCCCGCCGGGGTACTTCTGGAAGACAATAAGTGGCCTGAAGATCCCGATCAAACACCTACGAATTTGTTTAATTTAATTCCTGCATCTGCAATTTGGATTTTCGCTCGTACAAATATGTCGCAGACCAGACTCTCTAACCGATCCACCGCAACCCAGGGTTGGAACATTGGATACAAACTCCCTGGCATAGATGCAATTTCCTCTGAACCAGTCATGACGGAGCAGTGGAGCGGTGTATATGAATTTAACGGACACGACCGTATAGACAGGTATCATTGGCCAAACCATTTCGATGTTACTTATATAACACACCATGTTGTATATGATAAGAACAATGACGAATGGGTGACCCTTCCGGCCAATAGGTATTACATCGGCGGACCTCTACTGGCAGGAAACGTCTGGACCTCCTGGACCAGTCCCGACAAGAACGACCCATTCGATTACCTCTTCTACGGACGAGATGACCACAACCTTCTGAGCATAGCGGAATCAATGGGCTTTGGCGAAATCGAATACGACACTGTACGCAATGAAGGGCATATCAGGGGATTCTTAGAAAACGACACTTTTACTGTATATACAGACAGTTCAGGTCAGGACTGGTGGCCATCGAATACGGTTGCATGGGCTTCAAACTTGGCTGGCGACGATGATCGAGGATGGATAGAAGAAAAGCTACTGGAAAAAATCGATATTAAAGTAAATTATGGTAACAACCGAGACACCGGGGGGGAATGGGAAACAATTGTGGAAAATAAGTGGTGGCCTTGGGGGGAGGGCGGTGATGAATATATAAGTCTGGAATGGAGACGAGAACCCGGCGCTGTTGACGACCCACGATATAATGACGACAAGAGTACCTATTATACTTCCTACCTGAGACTCACTAAAAGGAAGGCTTTTGAACCCCTTCCAGGACCAGTACGACCCCCAGGGTGGACAGAAAATTTAATAGAAGTGACCAATAATGTATCCGGGCGTATAACCCCATCGGGTCTTGTGCCCCCCCAAGAGCAGGTCTTGATTCACCAATCCGATTATACTATAGGACATGATGCAACTAATATGGCAAACCATCTCCTGGAACCGGGCTCGGGCGTATCCCAAAAAGTCTTCGGAACTTCGATAGACGCAGAGGTACTTCAAGGAACTATTTTCACAGCGGCTGAAGATGGAATGTATATATTTCCAAGCCTCATTAACCGAGATGTCGATGGAGATGGAGATCTCACGGATGACATACCTCCTTCTCATATCATAAACGAATCGATATACTCCACTATAGAAAACAAAGTGCTAAATGTACTTCAATCATACGGACCCTCCATCAGCAACAGTTATCTTGGTTACGATGCAGGCGATAATCAGGAAAGATACGAATATTATAACACGCCCTCTTCCGGCGACTTGATAGCGTTTCCTACGCTGGATCCGGGTAATACGACCGAACACATCAACACGGATACGCTCTTCGATGATATTATGCAATGGTTTACCCACCATATTGCAGAAAGTGACTTTTTCCAAGGAAGTTTCGAACCGGGTGAATATGCAGTGTTGGATGTGCCAATGGGAAAAAGAGGGCACTGGACCGTCGAATCTAAGTTCGATACATTAGACCTTGTTGTGACGGATCTATTGGGTTTCGCTAGCGTTGCAGAAAATACAGCAGATCTAGCATCAAAGGTACTTTCTTTATCCGTACAAAGCACCTCACAGCCAAAACCAAGTGCCTTCCAACTCGGCGGCGGCTCTACTGAAGATGAGCAACCGGCAATCCCTGCCACCAAAGCCGATATAACAGAACAGAGACAACAGGAGCCGTATTGCGATAGTTTGTCTGCCAACCGCAGAGCATCCAGCATCACAAGTGTTATTTTATTAGCACGCACTTTTATATTAGAAAAAGTCCTTACCGCTATCCAAGTGTTTGATTCTTTTGACAGATCGTTTATGGAAAGTGAAATGTTTATAAATTCTATTTATAATGCAATCGAGTCGGAGTTAGAAAAGTGGAGAGAAAGTTTTCCCTCCTATAATGGGAGTATAATAAAGGATGTCCAAGATACTGCTTTGAAGTATTATCAAATATTAGAATTCACCGGAGAGGAGACAAAACAGTTTACAAATGGGAAAGCTGCATTAATGGCTATTATTTCAGAAGAAATAGTCTCTTTAAAAGCACAGGGAGGTCCAATTGACAAAGCATTAAAACTCACTAAATGGAATCCACGTTTTACACCTCGAAGATCAGGTACACGCTTGGGTGCAGGACTCACCGCTTCTAGAAAATTAATTCGCACAAATCCGTGGGACAACTTTTTAACAGAACAAATCTTTGGCATTGTAGAACTCGAAGAGCGCGTGGGATCGTCTGGCACCCAGACGTTCAATACGGGGCTCGCCAACAACGGCAACGACTTTCTCTCCAAAAATACAATTGTAGCTGGAAAATATGACGATCTCACAGCCACCGGCCACTGGGTAACGGAGGTGCAACCACTAATAGATTCACTTCCATATTTTCATCCAAAGCGCAAAGCTCGACCAACGTTTGTATTTGGTAAGATGAAATGGGAAGACTATCAAGGAACTGATTCTAATAACTATGGCACTTCTCAAAAAAGCAATGTATATGAGCTTGGTTTGTATATCGTTAAGCCCGTGAACGTAATTGATCCCGCCCCCAATCCCGGTGGAACGGGTGCCGAAGCGAAGGGATCGGTGACCGCAGGTGTAGACGGCTGGGGTGATATGCACAACAAAGAAATATTTAAAGTTCGATGTGAGCACGATCTCGCCAAGACAATAATGCCCCAGGGAGGTGACAAGTATGTACAACCCACCGCAGAGGAAGAAGAAGAGATATGGGCTAGCCTGAAAAAACAACTTTGGGATACAGACGAGTATAAAGCACTATTTTATGGTTTATATCCTATAAAAGAGATGGTAGCCTCGCTGGCCATATATCAGCATGCAGCATTAACAGATACTGCTGTATTCCCAGGAGAAGTAGCCGGAATCAGATTGGGGGATATGCTAAGTAAAACAAAACTTGCTATACTACAAACACTAGCCAGTTCTATTTATGGTGGTGGAAAAACAGTTTATAAAGATCCGTTTCTTGCAGAAGCAGGGCTCAATACTACCTTTTAAAACTAGTTACATATTGGAGGACAAAGAATGGCAGGCATATCAGTAAAATTACCGCTAAGCAGAGATCCAGAATCCGGGTACAAGTTGAACAAAACATTGAAACAGGTAGCTCGTCAGAATTTGAAAATGTTGGTACTTACTGCTCCGGGAGAAAGAATTATGATCCCGGAATTCGGAGTCGGATTGAGAAACTATTTATTTGAAAATATAACTACTGAAGTGTTTTATGATATAAGACAGGAAATTATTGCTCAAGTTCAAACATATTTTCCATTTATTATAATAAATTCTGTTGATTTCCAGCGAGAAACACCAGAAGGCTCAGGGATGTCCATGGAACCCGGCTCCACATCGAACTATCTTCATATAATTATAAACTTCTCGGTTGAATCTGATATTACACCAGAAACGCTGATCATTAATTTGTGAACGTAATAATTAATAAGAGGGATATTTTGTGGCAATAAGAGACAACGTTAAAATAAATTATTTAAGCAGAGACTTTCAGTCTATTAAAGCAGATCTGATAGACTATGCAAGACGATACTATCCAGACACTTTTCAGGATTTTACAGACGCGGGCTTTGGCGCACTTATGTTGGATGCAGTTTCATACATAGGCGATATTGTATCGTTTTATTTAGATTATCAAGCAAATGAGAGCTTTCTTGCCACAGCTATCGAATATGAAAACATTCTTAAGCATGGGGCGACAATGGGATATGTCCATCAGGGAGCCCGCGCTACATATGGCAATGTTACTTTATACATCATGATACCAGCGAACTCTTCTGGGACTGGACCTGATACCAATTATATGCCGGTGCTGAAGGCTGGAACAACCTTTCTTGCTACGAACGCTTCACAGTTCACATTGTTAGAAGATGTTAATTTTAGTAACGCAGCAAACGAAGTGGTAATCGCAAAACAAAACAGTACAACTGGAGCACCTACTTTTTATGCAGTTAAAGCATCCGGTGCTGTGGTGTCTGGGCAAAATAGAGTAAAAATATTTGAAGATATTGGCGGCTTTGTTAAATTTAGAAGATTATCACTACGAGGCAACAATATAACGGAAATTATTTCAGTACAGGATGCGGAAGGGCATAAATATTATGAGGTTGAGAACTTGTCTCAAAATATTGTCTATGTACCGCTTAGTAATAATGATGTCACCACAAATGTTCAAGCTCCAAATATTCTCAAACCAGTGGTTGTTCCGAGAAGATATAGGATAGAGAGATCTCGATTTACAACCGATATTGTATTTGGATATGGTTCCGATTCGGAACTTTCAAATGTGTCGCTGGCTGAGCCAAGAGACATAGTTATGAACTTGCACTCCAAAACTTATGTTACTGACACTGCTATGGATCCATCGGCTCTCATAAAAACTGATAAATTTGGTGTTGGACCTTCAAATACAGATATAGTTGTGACTTATCGTGCCAATACTGCTGCCAACTCAAATGCTGCTGCGTCTACAGTTAACAGGCTGGGGCAAATTATTATGGCTTTCCCAAATAGTTCCAACCTTGTTGGAACCAAAGCACAGGCAGTGCGAACATCATTAGAAGTTACTAATGAAAAGCCGATACAGGGAGATGTTTCACCCCCGAACATTACAGAATTAAGAGAGCGCATCCAGGCAACCTACTCAGCGCAAAACAGAGTTGTCACTATCGAGGACTATAAAGCATTTATTTATTCAATGCCTAGTAGATTTGGGGGTATTAGCAGATGCACTGTGATGCAAGACCGAGACTCTAACGTAAGAAATATAAATATATATGTTATCTCACGTTCAGCAAACGGGCAATTAGAGACGACAAACGAAGTTGTGAAGCAGAATATTAAAACCTATATTTCTTCGAAAAAAATGATCAATGATTCTGTTGATCTGTTAGATGCTAAGATTGTAAACCTAGGCATAACATTTGAAGTTATAGCCGATTCTGGTGCCAGTAAAACGGCTGTATTAAATCGAGCCGTAGCAGCAATAAGTGCATATTTTAGTGGATTATTTGACATCGGAGAAGATTTTGCCATTACAGACATGTATACTGTTCTAAATTCTGTTGCAGGCGTTGTAGACACAACCAGCGTCAAAGTGTCTCAAAAAACTGGAGTAGGCTACTCAACTACATATTTTAATGTTAAAAATCGAACGACGACAGATGGAAGGTTTCTTAAAGCCCCCAAAAATGTAATTTTTGAAGTGAAATTTCCCAACTCTGATGTACAAGGTACTGTTAAATAATGGGTATTAAAAGATATACAGCAATCGCAGATACTACAATTACAAATGCTTTTAAGCCCAATTTGACTTCCAGGGCCACGGGATCCAATATGGGCTTGTCTGATTCTCTCGAAGTGTTTAGAATTTACGGACAAGAGTCCTCCTCTTCTGCTGAGCTTTCGAGAGTATTAATAAAATTCCCCGTGACTGGTGCAAATGGTGGCTCTGGATATTCCATAAAGACAGATCGTGATAATGGTGTTATACCAGCAAGTGGGAGCGTAAGCTTTTATCTTCGTTTATTTAATGCCCCCCATCCCTTTACTCTTCCGCGTGACTATAACTTGACAATCGCCGCAGTCTCCCGCTCTTGGGACGAAGGTACTGGATTGGATATGGAGGCATATTCTGATAGCGGGAGTGCCAATTGGAGTTCTGCTGTAAGCTCGTCCTCTGGAGTTGTTCACTGGGGCACAGCAGGTGGCGATTTTCACACCACTCCAAAGTTTAGTGCTTATGTTGATAAAGGTCCAGACGATCTCGAAGTCGAAATAACGTGGCTGGTAGAAGAATGGATTTCTGGGTCCACCGCTGGCGCTGGAGGCTCTACCTTGGGGAAAGAAAATGATGGCGTCGGGATTTATTTGACAAACGAATCGGCTTATTCATCTTCTTATACTAAGAAATATTTTGCAAGAGATTCTGAATTTTTCTTTAAACGTCCTGTGATAGAAGCCCGCTGGGAGTCGGCTAAGAAAGATAATAGAGGAAATTTTTATTATAGTAGCTCCTTGGCACCCGCAGCAGATAATTTAAATATTTTATATCTTTATAACTATGTGAGAGGAAGGCTGCGAGACATTCCTGGCCTCGGCGGCGACAACAAGATTTATGTGAGCTTGTATTCTGGCTCGGGAGACAATACTGTACCAACAGGATCTGCTCTTAGGTTGTCAAAAGGTGGCGGCACCGTTACAAATCTCGATATTAATGCCACGGGTAGCAAAGTATCAACTGGCATTTATTCTTGTTCCCTGGCTTTGACTGCTGCTAGTACACATGGAGAAACAACTCTTACAAAGATTTTTGATATTTGGCACACATCAAGTGATGGTGTGGATGTCGATGTAAAAACTCGTGGCGGCACCATCTATCATACCGGAGCGATAACACCGGTAGTATTACACTCTTCTGATATTAAGCCATACAAACGATATGCCTGTAATATTACTAACTTGCGACACGCCTATTATAAAGATGAAACGGTACAGTTTAGAGTCTACACCAGAGAACGGGACTGGAATCCAAACATATATAGCAAAGCAGTAGCCACCCCGGTCGCTAATTATATTGACAGTGCCTCGTTTAAGGTTATAAGAATTGTTGACGAGCTTGATGTGATAGCTTTTGGCACCGGCAGCGATAGACATACACACTTATCTTATGATTTGTCCGGTAGCTATTTTGACCTGGATATGGCGCTATTACAGCCAGGATATGCATATGGAATTAAATTCGCATTCTACGATCCCGCTGTATCCACTTGGAATGAATATCCAGATGTATTCAAGTTTAGAGTAGAGGAGTGATATGGCTGTTAAAGACTTTTTTCGAAGTTCTCAAATTATAGCGTCTTCCACCTTAGATTCCCTAAAAAATGTTGAATCTCCGGGATACATTAGTCCGTATCTAGAAGATCAACAAAGGCTAGAGCCACATATAGATTTTGGAGATCCTGCTAATTTCGCAAAATATGGATCTGCTCAAGAATATTATGATCAAGCCATTAGATGGGTTTACGGAGAGTATCCATATGACGGCTCGTTAAAAGAAAGGCTTGAGTGGAGAAACAAGTCAACCCTTCTTGATCTTTATATATTTGATAACAAATACCCAAAGACCACTGGTTATGGTATCTTTTCGGCTGACAACACTTCAGGAGCAGGGTGGGGCACAAGAACCGGCAGTATCGTCTCTGGCTATGGCGCTCCCGCTGTTACAGATAACGAATATATTAATTTTCAAGGCGGTCCCAATACTCCATATGGCAATAATCTGGGCACATCGTCTTTAAAAGATGTTTTTAACTCTAGAGCTAACGTATGGGACACTGATGTAACTGGTTCGGGCACAAGAGAGTCTAATTTAAAAACAGATTTAGATGTTGGAGTTTCGGTTGAATTTTGGTTAAAAACTGGATCCGCAGCAAATGATTCAGGAGCTTTTACTTCCAAAACTCAAAAGCAAGTCGTTTTCGACCTATGGAATGGCGAAGCTTCTGGAAGCAATTCGTATGGTCGAGTTAGAATTGAAATAGAAGGTGGTGGCTCGGCACCGTCCACATCGCCTTTTCGCCTGACAATATTATCTGGAGCAGTTGGGCTTAGTACTTCATCCCTTAACATTGGAAGCGGCTTAAATCTAAATTCTTTTTCTGATTGGAAACATTATGCGTTTACTTTCATAAACAACGGTAGCAACATAACGACAAAACTGTATGTGAATGGCGACCTGAGTGAAACAATAACCACTGGTTCAAATATCGGAGAAATTGTAAACCCATTGCAAGCCAATATTGGTGCGCTTTTGACGGGTACTTACAGTACCAATGTGGCAGGCAGCGGCGCAGATTTGGGCTGGGGTAAACTTTCCGGCTCTATTGATGAATTCAGATTCTGGAAAACAAAAAGAAGCTCCCAAGATATTGGACGATATTGGTTCACTGGCAAAATTGGCGGAGGAACAAACACAGATTTTGCCAATACTACACTTGGGGTCTATTATAAATTCAACGAAGGCATAACAGAAAATACAACTGTTGATAAAACCGTTTTAGATTATTCAGGAAGAGTTACAAATGGTACCTGGACCGGATATAGCACTGTATCAAGAAACACTGGTTCAGCAATGGTGTCAGCTAGCGCAGGCTGGGAAAACCCAGATCCCATTATTAGACCCCAACATCCAAAGATTTATAATTTGGATTCAGAACTAGAACTTAGTGGTACTATATGGGATTATGAAAATAATTCATCCTTATATTACTCAATGCCGTCATGGATTATAGATGAAGATGAAGGCAACGGCGTTTCGGGCGATCTAAAGAAGCTAACTCAAGTGTTGGGTAGCTATTTTGATAATTTGCAGTTACAGATAGGCGAATTGTCTAAACTAAATACTGCCTATTATCCTAGTAGTAGCGCTCAAGGAAATCTCTATAAGCCATATCCATATGCATATAGAGCAGTTCGATCCCATGGGTTAAACGCACCTGAACTATTTTCTAACGCCAATTTGTTTGAATATTATGCAAATCGCAATGAAGACAAAGAATACGGCGAAGACTTACAAACTATTAAGAGTTTTGTATACAACAACATTTATAACAATTTAGCTACCCTGTATAAAACCAAAGGCACAGAAAATGCTTTTAGAAATCTTGTTCGTTGCTTTGGCGTGGACGAAAGCTTAATAAGACTTAATGCTTATGCAGACAACCAAACATATAAGCTCGAAACTAAACGCAGAGCTTCATCATATAAGACCAAAGCAGTTGATTTTAATCACATTGATAGATTTGCCGCTACGGTCCATCAATATGCCGATACTTCCAACCCTAATAGTGTGTCCTATATTTCTGGTAGCGCAGCCGAAGGCAAAACGTATGAGGATACATTTCCAATTACATTGGAAGCAGAAGTTATGTTCCCTGCCAAAAAGGGCTATTATAGCTTAAACAAGGCTATCGAAGACTTTTCGTATACTACAGTATCACTATTCGGAATACATACGGCGATAGCTTCCGCCTCAATGGATAGAACAGAGACAGATTTAACTTGGAACACTCCCGATGCAGCCAACTTGCAAGTTTACGCAATAAAAAATGGAGCCGATTCAGGAGATGTATACTTTAAACTAACCTCTTCAATAGGGGGGCTCGTTCTTGGCGAAGACATGGCATTCGACAGCGGCATTACTAGTAGTGTGTTTACGAATGTATATGATGATTCAAAATGGAACTTTGCAGTCAGACTATTACCATATGGATACCCACATTCTTTTGCCAGTGGAGCAGCTTCACGTTATGATGTAGAATTTTATGGCGTTAATTATATTGCTGACAGGCAGGTAAATCAATTTAAAGTTACAGCATCGGTCCCTGCATCACAAGCAGAAGCATTCTTAACATCTTCGAAGAGAGTGTATGTTGGTGCTCATCGTACAGACTTTACTGGCTCAACAGTACAATATTCCGATGTCAAAGTAACTTCTTTCCGATATTGGTTTGATTATATAGGCGATGCTGCGATACAAGCACATGCTATAGATCCCGGTAACTTTGGACGTAGGAATCCAGCCAGAGATTCTTATTTGTTAGAATCGGATTTGGCAAATGTACAAGTGCCAGAAATTGAGTCTCTAGCTCTTTACTGGGATTTTGAAACCGTCACAGGGTCTAATGCTAATGGGCGCTTTACTGTCCAAGATGTATCTTCAGGCTCCGTCGCTGAAGCAAAGCGATATGATTGGCTTGGAAATATAGTTAAATACCAGCACACCGGAAGGGGGTTCTCTTTCCAGGCAAGCTCCACTGGTTCTGTTGAACCACAATTTTTGTATGCCGGAATCCAACAGCTTCCCGAAGTTGTGTACGGAGAAGATAATATTCGGGTGCTCTCACAGGCAGAAACTGAGGTGTTTACCAGAGAAACAAGACCCACACGAACCTATTATGCTTTTGAAAAAAGCATGTACCAAGTTATTTCAGATGAGATTATTAATTATTTTGGATCGATAGCCGAATTCAACAATTTAATTGGAGAACCGGTCCACCGTTATCGTCCAGAATATAAGAGTCTTAAATATTTACGCCAATTCTTCTTTGAGCGTGTCAAAAACACCCCAGATTTAGATAAATTTATCGATTTTTATAAGTGGATTGACGCAACGCTTGAAACGATGCTTATGCAGTTTGTGCCCGCCTCGGCACAAGTAAGCGATGGAATCGACAATGTTGTCGAGAGCCATATTTTAGAACGAAGCAAGTATTGGAGCAAATTCCCAACTCTTGAGTTTAGTGCGAAAACACCTGAAACGGGTGCATATGGAATAAACAGATTACTTTTTAATTGGAATAGAGCCCGCAGACCCCTATCGGGATTACAATCTGATCAATGTTTTTATTGGAAACATCTTGCTGAACGTGACACATCTCCTCTCAACCAAACAAGCAGTCTATCTGTAACAGGCAGCGTCCGCGTAGCTAGAAATCTTATTTTAACAGCCTCCAAACAGGTGCTCGAACGGCAATGGTCAACACCATATCGTTATACTGTTGACAAGTCGCTGCAACTCCATGGCGGCATTAACTATAATGCCAATAAAAAAATAAATTACTATAGAGGAATGACATTTCCTCACGGACCCAAAAGTAGCGTAGGTCTTCCATTAAATATCTTGCTTGTGTTCCGCAACCAAGATCAAATGTTGGTCGATTGCGATGATGAAATAAAGCCAAATATGAAAAGAAAGCTTAATTTTGGCACCCACACTGGTCGCGTCACAACTCCCTCTGGTACGTTTGATGGTGTCAAAGGTCATATCGCAATGCCATTTAACATAATGAGTGCCGCTTACGGCACTGTTGGGTGGTACAAAGACATCGACGGTGTTCTTCACCCAATGGGCTACAACTCCCTTATCCAGAACGAATTTCTTTCCAGTTCATTATTGACCAACTTACATCAAGATGGATATGGCGTGTATAATGAAGTGCCAATGCAAGGACCGTTTGCCGAGAAATATGTGGGAGGTCACCAATCTAGGCATGTTAGACTTAATTACCACGCAGTCGGCGGCTACGATTCCGGTGAGCGCCCGGTTGGTGATGAAACAGACACTACAATAAATAATCTAGATAGTCAATATACACGCCCGGAAGCTTTCAGACTTCTTCTTGGCGGTGGTCGAGAGCACCTCACAGATGTCGACGTTGGCGACTCAGGAAGTCTTGGACTGACCGGTCCCGATTATGGTGGTCCATATCCCGATCAGCAGAGATATAGAGCGTGGTTTTTCAGAGAAGAAACAGCAAAACGCCCTGTTAATATTAGAAATATTCTTCAAACCACGGCATCAGTAGATACTGTGCTTTCTGGCGTGTTAGAACACGGACCAATTGGAAACTATGAAAAAACATATCAGATAGTGCAAAGTTCTGGAAGGAGCATAAACAATTTCTGGTTTAGAGATGTCGCAACGTCTGGATCTCTACTTCCGGCAAAATATGCTATTGATAAACCTAAAACTACAAATGTTCATACATTAGTTGGTGTGCGACCGCTCCCCTCCGAATTCCTTACAAAGCCATGGAGCCGAGGCAATACATTTCTCGCCGCACCCTACCATCCCAACAGCCATCAGCCCGGAGGCGGTGGTGCCGACCCCGATCAACTTGGTACAGCATCGTGGAACTTAAAACAAGTAAGTAATCGATACGTGCCACAGAACGCTCCCGTCATAGGTGCTGTGAGCACTTCTGGTACAGTATTTCAGGTTCCAAATAGAGCAACACAGTCGGCAGTTATTGTTGAAAGATTCTCCTCCCCAGGCGGACCAGAGATTAACTCATTGGGTTTCTTGGACATCATGGCAGCAGAATATTCAGTATATAATGCGCTCCCATGGCGAAATTTAAGCGTCCGTGGTTCTTCATCGGGTGAGCTTACCCAAAACTACTCGCTCAGCCTGTCCCATGACGGTGATCCAATACGTCTGGTGGATCCAATATTGGGAGATGCCAGAGCGAATAGGACTTCTGGAGAACCCGAGGCAATGAGAGGGCTTAGAACCTTGTTGACTCTGCACTGTGGACCCGCAGGAACCGATGGTTTTTATGGCTCAGGCTCGGCTGCCAACGCAATTCCTGGCAGCACTAACGGATACGCAATATATCCGTCATTTCACAAAGGCAACAGAAATAAATTAGGTCGAATTATTTCAGCACAAGCCAACCCTGGCACAATTGCCATAAAGTTTAAGTCCACAACTTTAACGGATTACGACAATCATTGGATCGCATTATATGGTAACATTGGACCTGTTCTTGGTAGTGCTAAGCGAACTTATACATTTGATAAAGATTCTACAGCCACCACCGACACTGTAGGAGTTCAAGGATTAACCACCGCTGCTGAAATTGCAACTAAATTTGCAAACTGCATTGCCGATCAACAATCCGACTTTTTCATCACCCAGGTTATTAGCGATATTGTTTTCTTAGCGCACAAAATTAAAGGTACCGAACCATGGGGCAATGGACCGATTGACTTATCTTCCGCATTTTGGAGCACAGCAACAGAATTTTATACTGTCAGGAATCCCTATGGCATTCGACCATGGGATGGCAAAAAGAGCACTGAGGGGCAAGGCGTCGGACCACTACTTGGAGATAGAATATATGTCACCAATTATATACCCGGTTATGGAGATAGGAAACGAATCAACCTGGAGGGAGCCTTAAATTCAGTAACGACAGGTTCTGTATATGACAACTGGTGGATTCAGCACCCAATCCCACAAAATGATTATCAATATTCTTCGATTGGACCTGCTATTTTAACTGGTAATTTGATAGCTGGCAGCGGTCTGGGACACGCTCCCCCCTCTGGGTTGGTATCCGGTACCGTCTCAACACGACTTGATTACCCCGGTCAGCTTGTCCCGGCTGTCACGTTCTTATCTGCTAGCGAATATTCGGCATCGGTAAACCAAGCAGCAGTTTCACGGCTTGGATCTCCCGGAATTGCTGTAGATTTTGTTGGATTAAATACAGTAATGGTTGATCAAACAGGTTCAGCATTTAATATTTTAGCAGCCCCAGCAGAACCAATTACAACGGCAGTGACACATCCACAGAGCGCGAGCGCCTATAGAAACCTATCAATTTGTGGCTTGGGCGGATCCGCAGTGGCTGCGCTCTGGAATCCGTTATTCACTAACGATAGGGCTATTATAACAACTGATAGTGCTCTTAACGCACTTATACTCCACCGACAGGGACCGTATGGTTATACTTCTTGGAGACAGGTAAGAAACGAATATCACCCTCTCGTTCGATTAATGAGAAAAAATAATACAATATCAATGCTGGATCCTGCCACAACCCGTGAGACTCTTGGAGCACAAAGCGGATATCGAGGGTACGATTGGGTTAATAATTCACAATTACAAGCTCATTGGAGCAATGGAAAGAAAAAAGACGCAACAAATATTTCAAAGATATATGGACTTTTTCCAGATTATATTCACGGACCTGCACAAAGAGTGTTGCAGTTCCATGAGCCGGTTGTGTCGTTTAACAAGCCGGTGGTCTTTACAACAGATGTTAGCATACAAACCTTTTCTCCGACAGCGAATGCATCGACATATATGCCCGTGGTCGAATGGAAGGCAACATATAAAAATGAAAAAGAGTATTTTGTCAATGACCAATTAAATGCTAACTTAAATCTTGTTCCACCGCAACTTGATTTTGCAGGAAACTCAACCACGCCTGCTGGAGCCGATTATCTAATGGGCTTTATGTCTCTTGGGCGAACAATGATTGATGGTGATTATACTGGACATACATATTCTGAATCAGTGTTTCCAAAATCAATTAATCTTTATCGCCCATATGTCCGTGGTAGAACAACCTACAAGTCTTTCTGGCGGGATAATCGAATTGCTAGAGCCGCTGGAGTTCCAACGCTACCCCGCAGTCTCCCTGCTGACACTTTAAAAGTCCTAGATCAGCCACCTATCTCAAGCTCGCAGGGCTCCGTGATCCCAACATCAAGTATATGGCCACTGGATGCAAGACTTGAATTTGATATGACAAGTGATGGCACCAACACACTCAGGACTACCACCGAAGATGCTCCCTATGTTTGGGTTGCTTCGGGCTCGAACGGCGACCTCGCGCACAGTCCCACCACCCAGCGTCGTCGCGGAGGTGGAGAAGGCGAACTTATGAACAGTTTAACCACGGTTCATACACCGTATTCCCCTGCTCATCCGTGGAACAAGGCTGGTGGTGGCACGAATCTTCTTGCTGCAATGAACCCCAATCGATATGCAATTACTGCATCTGCCATGTATGCCAGAAGACACACGTTGTTGACAGGCACAAGTGTTTTACCATGGTCTTCAAGATGGGGCGCAAATTGTATTGAGCGCCAGCAAACACTCCCCACCACAGTTATTCCCTTTGCAGGTGATGCCCCATGGGATGCTGGCAATCAATCCGGCAAGTTCCCATTTTATGATTCGTATAATGATTATACAGAACATATGCGATTGCACGGAAAAGACTATTCAATTATCCCAGAATATAGAATGAGCGATCACATGGAAGACTATATTGTTAATAAGATAGATCCGTTTACAGACCCGGCACTCTTTAGTTTAACAGGTGCAGCACCCACTATAACATCAAGCTTACAAGACAACTTTTATAAGACCTACAGCCACAGCGATTTTATGAAATATTTTGATGTTATGCAACAATCTTCAAGTGTTCTGCTAAATAGCGTTGCCACCGAATTTTCAGTTACATGTAAGGGGCTAATGAAACTTTTGCCCTATGAGGGCTTTTACCCAGCCCAAAGAACATTGCAGTTAGCCCAGTTATTTTCCCAATCGTATGGTCAGCATGTTCACTTAACTGGTAATGCGACTCACGTTGTGAGCAGCACGGAGACGTTTTTGGATAACACACCGCGAGAAGCATTTTGGAGATCATTTTTGACCCCGATGTTTGCACCAGGAATAATGTTTAACACTATTAAATCTGGATTAGCCGTTGATTTTCCGATATGCACAGCACAATCTCCTTGGACCGGCGCTTATGATAACGGTCTGGGACCGCAAAATTTCCACCAAGTGCCTTCTTATGTAATTGTACAGGAGACGTTTGATGAACGTGTGCCATTTGAAGCGCTCGTAGAACCAGAAGCTCACATAGCCGGTAAAAAAATATATGACATGGAGCCTCATCCTTCTTGTTCTTTCTCGGGCTCCTGGGCACCGGAGGACAATGCCCATGCGGTTTGGAAAGGAGACGGCGATGAAAGATATAAGCGAGCAGCGCACAATTTCTTAGCAGAAACTCCAGAATTTTTCTTAGAGAACGGCACATTTACCTCGTTTTTCTCAGCACCTCAATCTCAATGGAAGGTGCCAGATCCAAACAAAACTTATAGAATGAGAATAAAGGTTCGAAAATCTTATGAAGAGAAACCTGCCCTTAACAATTATAAGTTCACCACAAATTATCACAAAGAACTGACGCTTACCGGTAGTTCTTTCCCTCAAGTTGTTTCTGGATCAGAAACAATATGTATGTATAGTAGACCATCTGCTTTTGGTCCACCCATTGGAGGCGGCCCAGAGATGTCTTCAAGCATTAACGCAATATTCAGGAAGATGGATGCCAACCGTGGTTTTATGGGAGACTCCCGCCATGGATATTATCCGCACGTTACGCCTTGTTACTATGATGGAGAAGCTTGGGCAGATTTGGAATATAACCCTGGTTTGTATGCTGATAAAGGAATTGGCATCGAATTAGACGAATTCTTAGCTAGACTGACAGCATCTTATATGAGATTTGGTGGACCCAGGAACCACGCGCTTGCAGGAACCACATGGGCTAACGGGATGGCTTTCAATGGAGCAATAACATCAAAGGGCGAAGGCTCGAATGGTCAAGGCGGGCCAATGTTTGGTGCCGTTCAGTGTAATACAAATTCTAATCAAGTTACAAGTTCAATTAATATATTTGGTACAACAAAGGGTCTAAAAGAACTGCTAAGATATTCAGGCTATACTGCTGACGATCAGGGACAATGGGTAATTCAAGCGAAGTTTGAAACGCCAATACTAAACTTTATCGAGTGCAGCAGTTCCACTGGTGCAACACCCCCAGGCGTCACTACAATGGCAGAAAACACAGGCTCTCACTCATCCCCAACTTATATGTCAGGCGGCGCGGCAACTCGCCCAATCGGTATGTGGCATCAATACGGGCGACTCCCATCCGGTTCGGAAGGTATATTCTTAGAAGTCGCTGACACCCCCTTCGATGTTGACGATGTTCTTCCACTCCAAGGCGCTGGTGGTGTTGTAGCGTGGCCAGGCGGTGTGAGTCCAAAAGGGGTAGCAACCGGTTCGCTAGCCGATCTAGTCGGATTTTCGAAAACCCAGCAGCCTCTTGGTCGAGTCGCTCCAAAGAAGGTGATTCGAGAAGCCGTTGTTGCTGTTCCGTTTGTTGAACAAAATGGAGCCCGACAATTTTATAGACCCGGCAGCAACCTTGCTCAAGTAAAAGCCGCCATTGCAGCACCGGAAGGATCCGCAATTCAAGGCGTAAGACCGTCAGTTAAAACCCAGATTGATGCAATGAAAAGATATGTATTCCCGCCCAGTATGGATTTTATTACATACCCAGATCAAGTCCCCGCAATCTCAATGTATATTTTTGAATTTGAACACAGCCTCGATCAACAAGATTTGGTTGATATTTGGCAGAATCTTCCTCCTCGCATTGGACGAGCGTTCGACCCAGATACTCCATTAATTACAGAAGATATTGTACAATCTAAAACCATAACACACTTTTTGCAAGAAGGTGAACTATTAACAGCAATCGATCCAAAATTACAATGGATGGTGTTCAAAGTTAAGCAAAGAGCCGCTCGCAACTATTTTAACAAGACAGTAACTAATAACGCAAATATCTCGCCATCAATTGCTTTTAATGCTTCTTTCGTAGCTGCCACCCTTGCTCCTACTCAATATGTCGCTCAGGGATCAGGACAAGGCGCAGTTGAAAAAGGAGAGGACTATATTCAAAGCTACAATTGGCCATATGACTTCTTCTCTTTGGTAGAGCTTGTTAGGATCGAAGACGATGTTTCGTTCTATCCAGA